>Ga0214544_1010333_pt1 | contig 13810 bp, 7 predicted proteins | sample CNSS3metaG_FD_160074 | JGI IMG/M metagenome (GOLD analysis project Ga0214544, IMG submission 160074) | Root nodule microbial communities from cowpea collected in UCLA plant growth center, Los Angeles, California, USA - CNSS3 | ecosystem: Host-associated > Plants > Roots > Nodule | place: USA...
AAAAAATATTTAATTGATATATGGAACAATAAAAAAATGGGTATGGGTATGGGTATAAGAAAATACCCGTTACCCGGTGGGGATGGGAATGGGTCAAAAGTTGTATACCCGTTGGGTTTGGGGATGGAGATGGGGATGAATTTTTATTATGGGGATGGGGATGGGATCATGATACCCTTACCCGCCCCGCCCCGTTGCCATCCCTACTTCTCACCAGAGACACTTACAACTTCTTTCTCTATATCTCTCACTTTATTTTTTCTCATCTCATTACAAACCTGATGCAAAGGTTGTATATAATTAATTCTCCAACACTGAACCAAACACATCTATAATTGTCTCATTTTATATAAATATAAATGAATTTTATTTATAATTAACACTTATCCAAATAAATTGATTAGAGAATTAACTTCTTTTAAAAAATTTAAACCAAAACATATAATCAGATATTAAAATTTAAAATATTTAAAAACTAAAAAAAGTTGCAACATGATAACCCTAGACATATTCGAGATATGTTTAAGATAACTTTTTTTCTAAATGTTAAAGAAATAAATAAAATAAAGGTTAAATATATTTTTCATTTTTGAACTTTCAGTAAAAATAAGAATTATATCTTAAAAAAATTTAATATAGAAAATTTAATATTTTTAATTTAAAAAATAAAAGAAAATAATAAAAAGGTTAGTGGATCAAGAATGAGTGTCTCATGTTAGAATCTATCATATATATTTTTTAATTTAAAAATAATGGGAGAATAAAAAATAAAAAGATCTTAGAAAGATAAGTATAACAAAAATATTCATATGTGAGTATTTATGAAAATAGTTGATACGTGCGAATATTTATTTATAGTAATATTGCGAAATATTATCTGCATGTATTTATATAAGTGAGATATATTAGATATTTTAATATTCATTCATAAATGAGTTGAGTATTAGTATTATATTATCCATCCATATTTATATGTATTTGTTAATTGTAAAAAATTAAAATTAAAATTTTTGTTAATTAAAATTAAAATTAAAATTTATTTATATTTATATTTAATTTTTTTTTTAAATTTTATCAAATGTGATTTAATTAGAAATCTAATTTCTACGTACCCGCAATGTTTTGAACCGAAATCAAAGATGGAGGGAGTGAGAAAAGAGAAAAAAGAGTTGAGCAGTTGTGAGATAGAAAGCCACCATTTGATTCACCACTCACTCACTCCAATTACTCTCTTTCTTCTTCTTCTTGGTCTTGCTCTTTACTTTCCTCTACAGCCGCCTCACCCTTCTTCTTGGTCCTTACTCTACCCTATTCTACTTCTCCTATCATCTTTATTTCTTCACTTCTTAAGTACTCCTACTCCATTATTTCTTTTTCTCTCTCTCATCTTTCTCTTTCTTCCCTTTCCCTTCTTTCCTTTTAAGTGCCCTCAAAATTCTTACTGCACTTCTCAATGGAACTCACTCCACTCCGTTTCTCTTTCTGATTGAGACCCTTCCTTTTTGGACTTTCTACACGTTGCACATCAATAAACCAATCTCCCAATTTTCCACCTCTCCTACTCTTTTTCCTTATTCTCAACACTTCAAAACATGGAAATTTCTTCTCTTTCAAGATCGTTACATTTCTCACAATCGATCCTATTCAATTAATACCATTTACACACTCATTACCTATTCTTCTAAGTTTTTTATGCAAATTTCAGATACCCGGTTCTTCTTTTTTGTCTAATTGCGGGTAGGTGGGAACTCATGCACAAGGTAAGTTGCCACAGTTCTAGCCATTCTAGATTCTCAGATACATTTTGCAGACACGTACCACTCAAATCTGAAACCCTGAAACCCCTCACACACACTTTTCAATCGTACGTCCCCATATTAACTGCATGCTCCTCCAAGCCGCCACCAACCACTACTATAGTTTCTAGAATATAAATACAAAACAACACATCTCAAAAACACACATACTCCAAAGTCAAAAGGGTCGAGAAAAAGATACAAGAGATGGAGCAGGGAGGTGGAGAAGGAGGTGACATGAACAAACTACCTCAGGATTCAAGAATGAAGGAGATGCAACAAGGGGATGCACAGCCTCAGGTTCAGGCCCCTCAACAACCCCAAAAGTGTCCTCGATGCGACTCTCTCAACACCAAATTTTGCTATTACAACAACTATAGCTTGTCACAGCCTCGTTACTTCTGCAAAACATGCAGGCGTTACTGGACTCAAGGTGGAACCTTAAGGAACGTTCCCGTCGGTGGTGGTTGCCGCAAGGGGAAGCGCGCCAAGAGTTCCAATCCATCATCATCATCGGAGAATTCCTCTTCTCGGTCGCTGCCGCAACAACAACAATCGCAAGACGTGGTGGTTCAAACCCAACCACCACCTTTAACAACGGTGCCGAGGGCTAAAGACCCTTCTTCAGTTTTGGCTTCACCTTTCTACCAAAGTGGTGGGTACTTGTCTTCTCTGGCTGCTATTCATTCGCTCAATCCATCATCACACCCTTTTGATCAGTCTCTGAATAGTGACGCCTTGCGTTCTTCCAATTTGGGCCTTCTATCTGCTTTCAACGTTCAGCGGCCAACTGGGTCAATTGGGACAATTCGTCCGCCGCAATTGTATCAAATGGGCAGTGGTCAGAGGGAGGTGGTGTCTCTCTATGATCAAGGTTTGGTTAATCCATCATCATCAAGCATGGCTAATACCAATAGCAGTAACGTTTCTCACCATGATTGGCCTCAGAGTTTCATGAGTAACAATACTAATGCCAGCAATAGAGCCTCTGATGCCTCTTTGTGGAGCACCATCAGTACCACTATTGGAGGCAACTCCGAGAGGACTAGTGCTGCTGCTGGTACTGTTTCAGGGTCGTCCTTGGTTCAAAATCAATGGCCTGATATTCCAGGGTATGGCCCTCCACCGTGATTTCATTTGCCTGTTTCACCTTGAAAATCCTGAAAGCTAAGGCACAGTTCTGAGCAATTGATTTGTCTTTTCATCAGCTTCATCTGTTTGATGACTTTTTTTAGGTATATGATCTTGTAGCATAGGTTTATAGCAGGTGTATTGGTCTTAGTTGATTGTGCAAACATTGGACTCCAGAGAATTTTGTGCTGTCGATGTAGTTGCTGTAAACGGTGATCAACCGTAACATTTTATTTCTTCCTTTGTAATAGATAGTTGAATAGAGAATTTCTGGGTTGGGTCAGGTTGTTTCGAAACTTTCACATATAATATTTTTCTAATTACACACAGTTACCATTCGATTATCCTCTGCCTTTTTGAGTTATTGTCTTGCTCAAAGCAAAGTGTGATTTGTTAGTTTAAGCCAAAGTCTAAAAGGAATGTAAAATTCCAAATTAACGAGGCAACTTTGCTAAATACATGCACAAAGGGAATGATGTCTTTGGTGAAAAAGTTGATGGAACGGTTCCATATTGAGCATGTGGGTGACTGAAGATCCAAATTCTCTTTCGCTTTAAAGAGTCCCGTTTGTTTTATTTGCAACTATGCTTTGTGCGCTTTGCTGTTACGCTTTAACTTCGTCCTGGCTTATTAGAATCAGATTCGCTGTTTGATCATTAAAAAAAAGAAAAGAAGATAATGTTCATAATTTTTTCATTTGGTCCTTTTTTCTGGTATAGCATTAATACCTTGAAATGTAGAAAATAACGTTACATTATCTAATACGTGTGTTAAAAAAGCTATTTTTTTTTCGTACCATGTATTAGGGAATGTCAGTCAATCTTACTCACTCCACCTAGCTAATAATGCATGCAAACTGTTACTTGTCCTTGTATTTCGACGTTGCCAAGTGCAAAATCAAAAGGCGCATGTGACCTGCATGGGTTTCCCTGATTATCCGATCATTAACTAACCCCCTCTCCACATGGCTCTTTCTTTCTCATTTTCGCCTTTTCTTTTGGCCCAACTATACTACATCGTTTAAACGACGCTCCATGTTCCTCTAACTGTTCCATAATATAAATAGGAGCAGGCTTACCAAAACTACAGAAATAAAATTATATATGTTAGATGCAAATGGTTGAGATGATTTTGCATCTGGTGAATTGTTAATTATTATGCGTACAAGTGCATGTTTTTAAACATAAGGAAATGAAAAGAAAATTGATACGTAATTGGGATGAAATTGCACGTGAAATGATGATATGTTGAGGCTGGCAATAGCAAAAGCAATTGTAGAGGAGCTTAATTACTGGTGTTGGTGTTGTGGAAAAGTGGCCTAGGAACGAAGTGACGAAAATGTGTACGAAATGGCGGGGTTGGTGGGGTGTGTGAGTCGTGGCTTTCGATTAAAGCATATCTTTGGTCTGCCATAAGGAGATCTTCAAGCACAGAGAATATAAAAGCAGTGAAACATCTCGAGATAACTCCCCACTCTGCCGCATCGTTTGTCACACGAATGTGCAACTTCTGACACCATACGATGCATCACCAATCACTATGTAAAATCCCAAAATACCACCAAAACCTGTTTTAGCATTTCATTAGGGCTTGCAATCTAACAAATTTGCTGTTTCGATAGGAAAATATTTCCACTGTGGGAGAAAACTCACATCAGATGCTTCCGAAGTGCAAGCCCCAAATCTCTAGTCAAAAAAGCTTGAGTGCATTCAAGACAAGGTAGAAAGTCATGTTTCATGGAAATAAGTTCTGTTGTCCCAATCTTGTCTCGTCTTTGTTGGATTTCGATTAAGTTGAGTTTGAGTTCACAACATTAGCCTTATAAAAAATCTGAATCGCTTATGAGTACACACTTCATATGAAGAATGTTAATAGGAGATCAAGAAAAAGAAACAATGATATTCTACTAAGTGTACAAATTAAGGAGACTTTTATCAATTTCATACATGACAATAGCACAAGCCATAGTTAATGGCAGTTCAAAACTAACTTCTTTCTTTTTGTTTTTCCTCTAACATTAAAAATGTCTGTCTTACCGATTTTTTTTTTTAATATAAATCAACGCAAGCGATAACTTTTACTGTATTTTTTTCTCGAATTAAGTGTTAAACCATTATTTGTGTGGATCATGGTCAATGCTATACTGACGGTATTCTCTAATTTAATTAACATATTAAACAAACAAAAAATAGAATTACATATGTGTTGAGGCAACTAATGTTATTGTCATGGTTGATACAATATTTACTCTAATATTTGTGTTTCTTGTATTGATACAAACACAAAGTATCTTGTTATGGATAATTATACAAGGATTTAAATTTAAGATTTAAAATTACTTGGAGTGAATGTGGAAAGAGCAAAGTGCAATATGTTCTCAAAGATAAAAAGATTATGTTAAGTGGGGTCAGCCTACTTTCAAATATACAACCAAATCAATCTACTTTACTAATAATTAATTTGAGTTGGGTAATTAAATATTTTAAAATATATAAAATAAATAAATAAATAAGCGAGCAATAAATAGGAAAGAAAATAAGTTTTAGATGATAGTTTATTTCAAAAGAAATAAATAAATAAAATTAAACATGAACTATTTTTTATTCTTTTAGGGTTGGATAAAATACACTATATAGTTTATTAAATATAAAGATTACAAGGTACTCGTGTATTTAAATGAAATTAAATTTGGTGAACTTCGATTCAAAACCAAAGCTCTATAAAAAGAGTACAAGTTTATCGCAATATTATTGGATTTTATTGTAGTATACATGTGCAAACGTATTAATGCATTTTTTTTTAATTATTTGTGTTATTTTGTATTTATCATTTCACGCTATTCAATTATTGATTTGATTAGTGACCCAATAATTCAGTATCTGGAATGAGTTAATAATGAATCCGATTTGCATTAGAAAAATATGTTTTTCTTTGCTGTTGTTACTGTGAAAGGGGAACATAGAAGTTTTAAATCTATAAATATTATTTTTGTGTAAGTCCATCATATTTTCATGTTCACGTAAACACAAATTTTAAGATATAATAATATCCATATGTACCTTTAGAATTTTCATAATACATGTCAGCTATAATATCTTTCTCTGAAATTGTATCGTGTATTTTAGAAAATAACGAAACTAAAGCCATAAATTGGAGATCAAAGTTAATACTCAGATTCTTTATTAAATTTAATTGTGTTATTTTTTTTACTGTATTACTATAATACACTGATTATTATCAATTTTAATATTTTAAAAAAATATTTAAAATATCAACACAATATTATTAGTGCTCGACCAAAGAAAAAAAATGAGTAGAGAAGGTGGAATTTACTTTTTTTCTTGATAAAAAGGCGAAACTAGCGACATTTAAATCACATTTTATGCTAAGATGACGGGACGTTTTGAGTAACTATTCAGAACACATTTCACACTTACTTTTCCGTCATCCTAATATAGTTTATCTTACGTAAGTTTTTAATAACCAGAGTACGTGAATGTTTACAACCATCACGTTCATTGTACTTAACCAAAAGCATTCAAGTAATTACCAAAGAAGTCCAAGAGTACAAATTTGACCCTCATCATATATGGTCCAGCTCCAATCACGAAAGAAACATGTTTAGATAAGAATAGCGTAACCATGATACTTTTGTTATTACAACTTTAATCCTAATTACCTCAATGTCCTTTTTAAAGAAATAGTTTGTGTTTAGACTAGGAATTTATTCCTACAAATTAAAATAATTAACTCAGTGTATGTTAAGTATATTTAAAAGTCATGAATTTTTTATATAAAATTGAATTTTGTTATTGTACAAAATATTGATATATTTTGATTTCTGAACTTTAAAAATCAATGGATATAATTTTTTTAACTCAATTACGTAAAATTATTTAATTTTTTTAATGTACCAATCGTGTTTTTCAGCATGCGTAAAAGGAAGAACATGTCAAACAGTGTAAATAACTTATATGTTAGTATGAAACGTTTTTAATATGTAGAAGAACATGGACTAATCAACATAGCCTTCGTATTGTAGTGGGTGTGACTAGAGCTATAAAAATGGGTTGGAACCCGTGAGCTAACCCGGCTCACCACGGATTTGGGCCAAGTTGGGTTGAATTTTTTTTACAAATTTCAATACGGGTTGATTTTTGACCCGGCTCACCCGGGTTGAACACGTGATGAGCCGGGTTGACTCACCAACCCACAAATAAAGGGTCACAAAAATATTTTTTGTTAAGTTGAGCTTTGTATTTGGGTCATGTTAGGTTTTGTTTTTAGCCAACACATAGATAATTTGTATTTTTGTGATTTTGGTATGTATTTATATTGTATTAAAGTTTATTTAAATTTTAATTAGAATTATAATTTAGTTTTGATTCAAACAAAATAAAAAAATTGTATTTTTTTAATTGAGCCCGTGAGCCAACCTGTTTAATCCACAAACCCGCGGTGGACTGGGTTGGATTGAAATTTTTTTGACTCGCTAATAAATAAGTCGGGTTGGGTTGACTCACTAAATGATCAATCCGTAGTGAGTTGAGTCGGATCGGATTGGATTACCCATTTTGATAGCTCTAAGTGTAACGCTTGGATCGGAGTTTTTTTACATCATACGGGGTCAGAGTTCTTCGTGCATGACAATCTCATCACCTTCAACATTTTTTAGTAATAACTTCAAGCTGCGAATCACATTGCTTAACGGAGACATATGTGTACTACTTTGATGTAGTGTTAATTAATCTTCTGATAATGGCGGCACGACATAGATGATGATTTGGGTGAAGAAGACAGCAAAGGAAAGACTACAGTAAAGACATTAAAACGTTGTGCAATCGAAAACTTAAAAAATTAATCGAGTTCTAACATGTCTTACAAACAAAATATCTGAAGAAGAAAAAACTATCTTATACTAAAATTATATTTATATCATTATTAGAAGTAAATAAATAAAATAACACCTAAAATAATTCCAAATGACAAACTTTAAAAAAGGTCATATAACATAAAGTTTGAACATCCCTAATAGTTGAAAAATTTAGAGAGGAAGAAGCAGGTGAGATATTTGTATTTGTGAAGGGTTAGAATGGAAGTGAGATAAAAAAGAGGTGGAGTGGGTCTAGAAACGGTGGTGTAGCGTAGCAGTGTTTGGTTAAAGGTGTTAGTGACAGATGCATGGAGGAAGAATCCAGTGTCTGGCTTTAGCACCACAATCTCATCCTTCATCATTTTTATGTGTCTTTCTTCTCCTCTTTGCTCTTCCAGACAATCTATCATTACCAACATCCCACCCTACCTTTGATGGGACTCCTTACCCTTCTTCATCCACACCTCTGATAATCCTTCAAATCTCTCTTATAAAACCTCATTTTCACTGTTTCTCTTTTCATCAAAACTAAATAAATATATCTCACTTTATGTGCCCCACAAAACTCATTTTATACATCTTTCATTCCCAGTTTTCAATTATTACATTTACAAATTTATGATCAGAGTTATTGTAAATTAAATTCACTTTTAATTTTATAGAGGCTAATGAACAAAGAAATAGTACTGGAATGTACACTTCAATGAGGTTTGAAACCTTTAACAGGACAAACACTTTCTTCTTATTGCCATTTTTTCACCCTTCCTCACCTTTTTATCACTTTTGAATTTTACCATAAAACAAAATTAATTTTGTAAGAAGCTCTAACCCTTATACAAAAAATACAACCTCTAAATGTTGATGCATAGCTTAACAAAAAAGAACCATCAACAAAAACCTACCCAAAACAAAGAGGTAGTCTTAATATATCACCATGACACTACACATAAGACTTTAAAGCATCTATGAAACTATTGACATTCAGCTCCCTCTATTACAAATATGAAGTTGTTGCCTCTGTTATAGAGGCAGTCAATCCCCTCTAAAAGGTCTTTCTATTCTCAATATATTTTTGGAAGGAAAGATAGTGGGTTTGATCCCTGCTAACAATTTTAAAAAATAAAGTTGGTAAGATTTAGAAACGAGGATGAGAGAAGTTATAGATTCAACTCTTCCGCTAACAAAAATTAACAACTAACTATTATCGATAACAAAAAAAATCTTTAAACGAAGTTTTCATAACTAAATTTATTCATATTTTAAAATAATTGTTATCTTAATCAACTTGATTAACTTTAACCTCATTTTTTTTTACTTATAGCTCATGCTTAAAAATTAGTAAGGACAAACCCATCATTTCTCCAACAAAATACTTTTTATCTAAAATAAAATTCCAACTGACACTAACAATTTTAACTGTCTATTTAATGTGAAATCTTATGTACATCTCTGCTATAAAGTTATAATAACAACAATATACGTTAAATTGATATTTGTCATCATTATGCAACTCGGGCAAATACAAAATCTGCTTTTGCAATTTAGAAGTGAACATGAGATAGAAAGTTCGGGATTCACCAAATTGTTTTGTGCGAAGAATAAGTCCCAGGTTTCACATGATAAAGTCAAATATCATATTTTAAAAAAAATAATCATAAACTCATTACTTCAAAATTTTGAGTTAAAAATAAATTAATTTTTTATATGAATTAGACTTAATATATATATATATATATATATATATATATATATATTTTTCTTAATTAGTAATATTTAAAACATGTTAGTATAACTATGTAATAAACTTGAGATTGACAAATATGAATTACACACGAATTGTGAAGCCCTTTAGTCTCAATTGATTAATTAACATTTATGAAAAAAAGAATTAGTTAGTTGATTTATATGGGTGCAGAATTTTACCGCAAACATTACCTATTCTAGTGTCAGCACAGGGTAAAACTCATTGTAATGTCTATGTAACTAAATATGCAGCAACAATGCGCGAATAAACATGAGACCACAAAGACCCAATTTTAATATCATATACCATACACAAGTAGTAATAATAACAATAACTCAACGAAGAATATTAAATACTTTATTGATGAGCATTTTGTGCACCGGGTTTTTATATATGATATATTTTAATTAGTTTATCTGTACATGATCACACTCCACCAACTGCAAATTAACAATAGTAAGCATTGACTTAAAAAAGTGGAAGCAGAGAAAAAAAAGAAAAAGTTTAGTGGTGGTGGTGGTGATGGAATTTATTCGATTCTTTTCTTTAGTCCGAAGAAGAAGGCACATTATTCCCTAACACGCATTTCAACCTAGTTTTGACTTGGTTCCACCAAAACATTTGCGAACATATCTCTAACCTTAGTTTTTTATTTGGGGGTTCCGTGTGAGTAAAGTTTTGAGAGTTTGACGCTATCAGAGGAAGAAATTGAAGGCTTGACATCAGACGCATATTTTGTTGTTGTGTTTGACAGAAAAAGGTTGTGGGTGACGACATGTGTGCACTCATGCCATACAACTGCTCGTGTCTGGTTTGTGACCATTTGTCGTGTTTTTACTTGGCTGCCATCCAGGATGATTTTGGTGGAGACCCTCTCTTTGTCTAAAATAATATTTAAACAAAATGAATTTGGTGGGATGTAAGAAAACGGCAAAGATTATGCTCTTCAAAATATTATTATTTTATTTTAGACTCTGCTTTCCAATGCTAATAAAACACAATAAACTACTACTCTTGTATTATTACGTTAGATTTTGTTGGGGGAAAACAACGAAAAAGAAGTTTTGGGTCTATAATAAGTCAACGCAGGGGTTTGGGTCTATAAATAAATACGATATCACTTATTCATAAGTGTTGTTTAAGTTTTTTATATAAAGAAAAGAAATTCAATAATTTTTAAAACGTAATTATTTCGGATTCAATTTTTAGTGAAAAAAGTTTAAAATACTGTTAGTACGATATGATATTAATATTACACTATAATAAAATCTTAAAATAAAAACTAATTTTAGGAAAAAAATAATTACAAACTAATTTAGATACTACTTTATAAATTACAAAAAAATTATTTCTAAAATAATTAATATTATGAATAAAAAATTATAATTAATGATTACTTAGATTCTAAATTAGTCGATAACATTAGTTCACAAATTTTTGATGATAAAAAAATGCATGTATGGTTCTAATAATTATTTTTATAATAACTATAATTTTATATATTCTACTATTAAATTTTAAAAAAATTCTATTAAAAGTGATATTAAATTTTGAAATATTTAAAACAAATTTATTAATATTAAAATTAGATTAGATCAGATATCTATAAACATATCATTATTATCAATTTTATTTATCTAATACTAATGTAAATATAAACGTTATCTGTGTGTATACAATTTTTTTATTAGTAGGTTATGATATTGTAATGTTATTTATTTAATTTACAAAACAAACTTATATATTAAAAATAAAATGAAATGAATGAAAAGAAAAATAAAATGATAATTATTGATGAATATGGAAAGAAAAGGAAGAGAGAAGATATTTTATAAAAAACATATAAAAGTAACAATTAATTTTTTAAAATTTAATAAATAATTATATTATAAAGAATAAAATTAAAATTATGAAATAATAATTCAAAATAAAATTTTCTTTTTAGTTATAGATTACTCATTTATCCGATTAATCAAATCATACGTCCAGGTTTATTTTGAATTTCTTTATTGAATGACTTTTATGTACTCAATCCAAATTTAAGTTATTAGATTTTTTTAGTAGATATTTGAGAGAAAGTTAGATGTAATTAATTCAATATAATATTATTATAAATTTTTTCTTCGAATTATGATCGGTGAAGAAAATCATTGGAAAATGTTTACAAATTGAAATTTAACTTATATTTGAACTATTCTTAATAATTTTTTTGAAGAATGATTTTTCTTTATATAGTATATTTCTTCTTAGGCATATCGTGATCAATTTTTTTATTCACAGATGAACTATTCCCAATAATTAATATATATATATATATATATATATATATATATATATATATATATATATATTATTATTATTTATATATACATTTCTTATATATAAATATATTTTTGTTTTTTTTTTTTTTCTTTTTTTTTATTTTTTTTTTTATTTTTTATTTTTTTTTTATTATTTATATATATATATATATATATATATATATATATATATATATATATATATATATTAAAATTATTACTACATACGGCTGTGGCAACTAAATTTAGCATTCGGTTTTTTTTTTCACTTGAACAAGTTATTTGAGTATATATAAATATATATTAAATATTTTACATAAACAAATTGTTGATTTAACTTTAAATAATAAGGTGAATTTAAGGAGATTAATGGTTAAAATATTTTTCTTTTGTATATCAAGCAAATCCTCTATTCATTTGACGGGGTACAAATTGTCTTAGACAGAGAAAGAGAAACGGATTTGTTCGTTTCTGCCTTGAAGGCTTGAAGCCCGTTTAGGCCATAAGTCTTAAAACCCTAAAAAGCCCATACACAGGAAAAGAGAAGGATCTAATTATTGCAGCGTGTTTGGTTGCAAAGTTACGACCACTACTAGTATTACCAAGTAATTAATGACATAATTCTCACCTAATCCTTCCTAATCTGCTAATCAAGATAAGCGTTTGACACAATCACAAACACAAATGAGTACTTCTTTTACACAATCTTATATTATAGCTGTACAATTGTCGATAAACTAAATCAATGCATTGCCCTTTCAAATTAATCACACTTTAAAGTCCGTAAGAGATATTAATTACTTGACTTTTGTATACTGAGCTTGGGGCTGCTTCTCGACAAATCAATGTTTCTGGACAAATCGAAGAAAACTTATTTATCTTTTAGTTAACCAAAAAATTAAAACATTAATAATAATAATAATAGTAATAATCTTTTTCATCTTAATATTACTTGAAATTGAAATACATAATAAATAAAATGAATTAAGATAAAAGAAAACGCCATTGGAATATACATATATGGAGAGAGATAGAGAGATTATTTTTCTATATGGATCCCTAAATTTATTATAATCTCTTTTATTTAAATTTAAATAAGTAGTTAGTTATTGTAAAAAACAAATTCAATAATTAGTTTATACAATAGGTGAAATAAATTGAAAACAAATTCACGTAATTAAGTGAAGGAATTCACAGAATTCGTTATTCTGTAATGAATTAAGTTTAATTGTAAAAAAAAAAAAATTAAATAAAAAAAAAGATTAAATTGACTTAAAATTTAAGTTGTATCTAATAAGCTCGAGTAACTCACTTTAATATGAGTTATACAAATATAATATCATTAAGAGTTACTTATATAGGTATTGTAATGTCTCAAAGGACTCCACATATAAGCAAATTATTTTAAATGACAAAAATTGATTAAGTTTAATCGTGATCAACTCTTTTAACCTGTGAATTGTGTAGCTAGCCATGAATAAACATTTTTGTGGGTTAATTTAAATGTGAGGTTATGAACAACGTTTGGGTTAATTTAAATATTAAATGTGAGGTACGAGTTGCCATTTATTTACTTAAACCAATTCCATTCAATAATGAATATGTTGGACCACGATAACATTTTTGTAACGTGTATAGAATTGCCTAATCTAATTAGATTGGTCATTTATTTCAATTATTGTGAGTTAGGTTGGGGTAATTTATGGATGATTAGACTAGAATTTAAGTGTGAATTTAATACCATATATGAAAACAAATTATCTTGTTATTAATTTCTAATATCAGTCAAGGAAATTCTACTTGGTTTTGTACATAAGCATATCCAAACTCTTTTACATAAATCAATGAGAATTATTTCTATTAACTTTTTGAGAGAAAAAAAAAATGACTACGATTCGTATTATAGTTTTATATCATTTCACTAACATTTATAGTTTTTTTTTTTTTTTTTTAACAAAGAAAATAA
>Ga0214544_1010337_pt1 | contig 13804 bp, 10 predicted proteins | sample CNSS3metaG_FD_160074 | JGI IMG/M metagenome (GOLD analysis project Ga0214544, IMG submission 160074) | Root nodule microbial communities from cowpea collected in UCLA plant growth center, Los Angeles, California, USA - CNSS3 | ecosystem: Host-associated > Plants > Roots > Nodule | place: USA...
ATAACATTATATATATGTGTGTGTGTATATATATATATATATATATATATATATATATACATATATATACATATACACGCACACACATGAGAGTCATTATTTTCATCTATTTCACTACCTTTTTTGTACCCATCTTCATGGATGTTTAGTGCTTAATTGTATATCTTTAATGCCATTCCATCTATTGGGTTTTATTGGGCCATAATTTCAAATTTTGATTAATTTAAGATTATTTGGTCTAATTTTCGTTTCTAATTATTTTTAGGTATTTTTTGTTAAACAGTTTAGGAGCTTGGACCTTAATCTTAAGATCAAGAGAGACTTGCCACGTCATTTCCACATCATTGCCACGTCTGTGTCATTTCAATTCGCTTGCCCACGTCATTGGGCCAAACTTTTGGGCCTAAAGTGGCTTTAGTAATTCTACATCCTTGAGGTGACCACGTTTTTAGAATTTTATGAGGGTTTTGGAGAACTCTCTCCTTCTCCACCATTACGATTTTTACCTTTTGGAGAGCACTAATTGTTGGGGTTTATGTGTTTTCTTCTTTATCCACACATTAGACTTTATACGTTCAAGTTTTTTGCACATTACGTCCTTTAATTTGTGTTTTCTATTTTCTTTTTGTTGACAAAAAGAAGAAGATGGACATTTTCTTCCAATAAGGAGTTTTGATCATAATCATGACTTATGAAGAAGTATGGAAGACTTGATGATGATGTATGGAAAAATGTTGAAGACTTAAAAGAATGCTTTGATTCAAGATATGCATTGAAGACTTAAGGGTTTAGTTGTTTAGGTCTTGTAATTTGTGTATGTTATTTAAAATAGTTAAATTAGGATGTCAAGAGTCAAAAGGCAACACCCAAGTAGTAGAGCACCAAGAAAATTTTATTTATTTGCAAAACTCACTGGAATAATCGATTATTCTTAGTGATAATCGATTATCTTAGTTAAAACTGATTTTTGAGAAAAGCCTTTGTGATAATCGGTTATCACCTACTGATAATCGATTATCACATGCTGATAATCGATTATCACCTACTGATAATAGATTATCCTGGTTGATAATAAATTATCGCAGCGAGAAAAGTATTTTCATAAAAGTTTTTGTGATAATCGATTATCTATGGCAATTGTGACTTAAGTTTTCATATCCTTAATCTAATTCCTAAATAGGCTTTTATAAATAGAGTGGTAGGCTTTCATTATCAAAAACAAAAGTTGGAGAAGTCTGAGTACTTGAGAATGCTTTGTGGGAAGGCTTTGAAAAACCTAGTGTGGGTAGAGCGATAAATTTCATCAAGTGGGATCTTGAGTGATTCAGTGCTGCTACTCTTGCAAGGAGAAGTCGATCATCCCTTGTGTGATTCAAAGGCGGTTTTCATTCCTTGTGTGATTCAAGGAAGGTGTTTTCATCCCTTGTGGATTTCAAGCGAGGTGTCTTTATCTCTTCTGTGATTCAAGAGAGGGGTTTTCTAAACCCTAATCTTTCTTATCATTGATTGTAAGTTTAGTTTATTTTAGTGATTGAGTTAATCTCGTTTTTGAGAGATTAACAACTAGACATAGGGTCTTTTGATCCGAACCATTATAAATACTTTGTGCAATTTTCTCTTCTCTACTCTCTTTATTTTATTGTGTTAATTAAAATAAAGTAAATAATTTTAATTGATCTTTGATATTAAAAGGGAAAATTTTAAAAGCATAATTTTTATTAAGAACCCAATTCACCCTCCTCTTGGTTTTTGTCCAAACGCTAAACATTATGTTGTGCGATACAAACAATTGGTATAGTTTTTCAAAAATTTTAGAAATGGTTGAACAAAATCAAACTTTTGCTGAGCGTGCGTCTATTGACAGACCTCCACTTTTTACTGGTGAAAATTATCCTTTCTGAAAAGTCAAGATGCAAATATTTTTGGAGTCTATTGATAGAGGTATTTGGGATGCTATTTTAAGTCGTCCTTTTGGGCGTTTAAATGAAGAAGAGGACCAAGGAAGGAAAGGAACATAGCTTTCAAATATGAGATCATCAAAAGCAAAATCCCCAAAGAAGATGATGACTCTAATGATGAGAATATGAGTCTAATGATAAAAAAGTTAACAAAGTTTATGAAGATCTAAGGCAAAGGACATCACAAAAGGTATAAAAACGAAAACCAAAACTTTGTTTCAAATTTGAATTGCTATGGATGTGGTGAAACAGGTCACGTAAAAGCAGATTGCCCAAAGGCTAAAAAGGGTAAAGAAAAGAATGGGAAAAAGCTTTTCAAGAAAAATAAATGGGATGATAACGATTCAATTACTTCTTCAAGCTCATCCAACTCTAGTGAATCTGATGAGGAAGCAAAATTGTGTTTGATTGCTGACCATGACTCTTCTGATAGTGAGGTAAGCTCTTATGGTGAAATTAAAATATGATTTTAAGGAGTTACAAAGTAAGTTTAAAAAATATCTTGAAGAAGAAGAAATTTTGAAAAGTAAAATTTCAATTTTAGAAAATAAAAAGATTGAAAATGTTGAATGTGCATCTTGCAAAAGTTATATGTTTGATATTAACATTCTTCAAAAACAACTTGAAGATGCAACAACTAATAAAACTTTTGAAAAACCAATGTTTAGGAGAAAGGTTTTTCATAAGAAAAACCAAGCTCCTAAGAATAAAAATAAAAGAACCCGTAGAGTATGGGTAGAGAAAGGAACAACTCATTATAGGAATATAAATTGTGTTACATGTTTCTATTGTATGCAAAAAGGACATACTTCTAACAAATGTAGAATCAAACATTTTGATGTTCCTAATGGAATATGTGCTTAGATTCCTATTATAGAGTAACATGTCTCTAACCTCAAAGGACCCAAATAAGTTTATTGGGGACCAAAATGTTATTATTCTTTGTCTCGCAGTTTATTTCAAAATCAAGTTAGTCTCTTTGATGTCCAAGAGCTAAAATATTCACCTAACTTTTGGTATCCTAGTAAGATTTATGATCTTAGATGGGCTTGGGAATATTATATTTGTCTAAAGTGGTAAAAATCATTGATTTTAGTGTTTACCGAAAAACTTTGTTGTGATAATCGATTATACGATTATCAGCAAATCTGGAAATTTTTGTTTGTGGGTTTGAAACAATAATCGATTATCTTAAGCTGATAATCGATTATCTTGCATAGTAGAACACATATTTTCAAATCTTTTACTGGTTAAGTTAGCTTTTCAAAAATTTAGACCATGAGCAACTAATAGGTACTTCATAAATACAAATTAGTACGTTTCCTTCTTTAAACCCATATTTTTTAATCTTTAGGGTCTCTCTTTCATTTAGGGGCAGTCTTTGATTAAGGGGGAGTATTTGTTCTTAAAATGTTTGTGTTTATCAAAAAGGGGAAATATTACATGTAGGAGGAGTTTTATATCTTAAACAATTGTTTTTAAGGGGAACTTAAGTTATCTGATTTAGGGGGAGTTGTCTAAAGAATTCATTTTTGATTATGATAGAAAAAGGGGAGATGTATTTATGTTATTATCTTGTGATAAGTGGTACCTATTTAAGCGAAACATATGTGTTTATTGATATCTTGTAATACCTTATGTTTTAAAAAGGAGAGAAAAATTAATTATCTTTTATTTGGATTAACTACTTTTTTCTCTTAAGTTGTTTATTAAGAACAAGACATATCACAAGTCTTCAGCAATTTTAGTCATCATCAAAAAGGGGGAGATTGTTGACAAAAAGAAGAAGATGGACATCTTCCTCCAATAAGGAGTTTTGATGATGATGATGACTTATGAAGAAGTATGGAAGACTTGATGATGATACATGGAAAAATGTTGAAGACTTAAAAGAAGGCTTTGATTCAAGAGATGCATTGAAGACTTAAGGGTTTAGTTATTTAGGTCTTGTAATCTGTGTATGTTATTTAAAATAGTTAAATTAGCATGTCAAGAGTCAAAAGGCAAAACCCAAGTACTAGAGGACCTAGAAAATTTTATTTATTTGCAAAACTCACTAGAATAATCGATTATTCTTAATGATAATCGATTATCTTAGTTAAAACTGATTTTTGAGAAAAGCCTGTGTGATAATCGATTATCACCTACTGAGAATCAATTATCACCTGCTAATAATAGATTATCCTGACTGATAATAAATTATCACAACGAGAAAAGTATTTTCATAAAAGTTTTTGTGATAATCGAATCACTCGTGATAATTGATTATATATGGAAATTGTGACTTAACTTTTCATATTCTTAACCCAATTCCTAAATAGGCTTTTATAAATAGAGTGGTAGGCTTTATTTATCAAAAACAAAAGTTGGAGAAGTCTGAGTACTTGAGAACTCTTTGTGGGAAGGCTTTGAAAAACCTAGTGTGGGTAGAGCGATAACTTTCATCATGTAGGATCTTGAGTGATTGAGTGTTGTTGTTGTTGCTAGGAGAAGTCGATAATCTTTTGTGTGATTCAAGGTGTCCATTTCTTGTATGATTCAAGGAAGGTGTTTTCATCCCCCTTGTGGGTTTCAAGGGAGGTGTCTTCATCTCTTCTGTGATTCAAGATAGGTGTTTTTTAAACCCTAATCTTTCTTATCATTGATTGTAAGTTTGGTTTATTTTAGTGATTGAGTTAATCTCGTTTTTTAGAGATTAACAACTAGACATAGGGTCTTTTGATATGAACTAGTATAAATACTTTGTGCAATTTTCTCTTCTCTACTCTTTTTATTTTATTGTGTTTATTAAAATAAAGTAAATAATTTTAATTGATTTTTGATATTAAAAGGGAAAATTTTAAAAGCACAACTTTTATTAAGAATCCAATTCACGCTCCTCTTAGTTTTTGTCCAAACGCTAAACATTCCACTACGCGATACCAACACTTTTCTTCCATGGGCAGTTAATTGTGTGTTGATTCCTTGTAGAGAATGAAATGAAACCTTGAGATTTGTGTTTTGATCGGTTGGATTTTGTTATTTTTCCATTATGAATTTACGTTTGTGTTTAATAAGGAAACCATTATGTGTATGCTTAATTTGTAGAGTGAGTAATTCATTTCGGGTTGTGTTCATGCTTCATGAACTATGATAGATTCATGAATGTGTACATTGCTTAATTGCATATTGAACTTGTTGTTAATCTTCGCTTAGTTCCTTAATTACAAGTTTCATGAGAGCTAATAGAACCAATTTAATTTATAATTTGGGATTGGTGAATTTTCATTCAAATCAAGGAATCAATGTCATTTTCACTATTGTTTTATCAAATCTGCAATTACGTTTTAATTCTGTGTTGAAATTTTTAATTTGCTTTACCACCCCTCCCCCCCCTTGTGTTGCATTTGGAAAGCTTTGATTGAAAATGTTCCTGCAGAAGAACAAATAAGATAAGTTAGGCACGAGTATCACCTTACCATGTAGTCCGCTATCTCCTTAGTTGGCCTCTTCCCATTCGATACATGTCGGCTTGAACCCAGGAGGGGTTACCTGCAGAAGAATCTCCGAAGCTCAAGTAAGTCAAAGCTCTCAGAGAGTCAAATCAGTGATTAATGAATGCGTACCTTTAATTGCTAGGGTCCACGTGTATTTATAGAGCATTAATGATGTCTGATCATCCCATGGGCTGGGCCTTGACTTAGGCTCTAACTTGGGTTGTGAGTGGGCATGGGCCCTAACCCAGGCCCTTAAGGTTAATTGAACACGGGGGCTTCCATCATACTGAGTTTATTGAAGTGGTCGGCTTAGGCTCTAATCTTACCAGATATGTTGGAGTAGTCGGTCTAGGCCGGCTACTTGGCTTGATGGCTTATGTTGGTGATATGAGGTGCAGGTTGTCCCCTTGGCGTTTAGTTTAGGTTAAAACCGGTACAAGTTAGGCTAACTCGGCCTAGGCTGGATACTTGGCTGCCTTGATATGCACATTGTTTACTTATTTGGTCGAGTTTGGCTAGGTGCGGTACACCAGTCCCCCAGCCTTGTCCGATATGAGTTATCGGTCAAGGATGATATGTGTTGATAAGCTAGCGAAACCGGCTAGGTGTGATACGCCAGTCCCCCAGCCTTTAAGTGTGGTGAACAGTGTTAAGGCTAAAAAAGTGGTAACCGTCAGAGGGTAGGTGAAGAGGCGTCAGTGGTCAAATCGAAAAAGTTTTGGCGTCGTCGTTTTGAAGTGTCATATCCTTTGCAATGATGGTGTCGATTGGTCTGGGGTATGATTTTGGCGGGAAGAGTTTCGTCGTTTGGGATCATGGACTATAAATATGGGTTTGCAAACAGATGAGGGGTTACTTGTTTCATTTGTGAGTTCTGAATCCAGAGATCTTGTGCGCGTAATACTGTCCGACTAGTCCCCACTTTCGACCGACATCTTCTCATAAAAAACTAAACAAGGTATGTCTAGTAGTGATAGCATGTCTACATTTAGTAGTAGCGAGAGTACCGAGTCGGAGAGGAGTAAAGATAGGCGGCTTGGTGACGAGGGTACGAGTTCTGTAGTTGGTACAAGTGGGATGCCAATGAAGGTTGTGAGGGAGGTTCGGGAGGATCCCCCTGAAGAGTTGGAGGAGAACAATTGGCTGTCGAAAGGCGGCTACGGGTGGGTGGCTGGTGATGTTCGCGATCAATCGTCTCTGTTCAGGTGGTCCCACTTACTGAACTCTTGGTTGAATTGCACACCTGTTATCTCCAAGGGTGTCAGTAGGGGTATTGTTTCTCTGGAGAGGGTCAGCGCTATCGACCGGGTATGCCATGGGCAGGAGGGGGCTACCGAAAAGTTTTTCTACATGTACATGTGCCATTTCTCTCAACTTCATGTGCGATTGCCGCTAGACGATTTTACTATGGGCGTGTTGCGGGCATTGAATGTGGCACCTACACAGCTACATCCGAACAGTTGGGCCTATTTGCAGGCCTTCCGCATTTTGTGCCAGTCTTTATACTTGGAGCCCACTCCTTACGCTTTCTTGTATTTTTACGACACTAGACCTCGGCGGCCGGCTACTTGGCTATCCTTGATAAGTCGCCCTAGCATCAGCAAACTGGATGCTTTCTCCCAGTCTTTTAAGCATTTCAAGGATGGCTTCTTCAAAGTCATCGTCAAGGAAGGGGGTAAAGCTCACTTTTTGAATGCGGATGGGAATACCAAGTTTCCCTTTAGCTGGACCAGCAATCCTTCTCGGTATAAAGACATGGGAATGAAGGAGTTGTCGGCTAGTGATAAGGAGATGGTGGGGATGTTGTTGAAGTTTGTCGATAAGTTGCCCACTAAGGGCCTAGTTAGGGTTTATAATTCGGTGCACCCGAAAATAGATATTGAAGGTATCTGTTTATTACTTAAGTTGTGTTAATAATGCTAAGTTGTTTTGATCCGAGTCGTGATGTGTTATTGCAGGGCATATGGCGCAGTCTGGTAAGAAGAATCTGGCGCTCTTTCAAACATTGAGGAAGGAAATGGCCGCTAAGGGCAAGGCGGCTAGGAAGGCTGATGTTCCCAACCTACAAGAATCGGTGGTGGAGGTGCACGTGCATGGCGGAACGAAAAGGAAGGTTGAGCTTCCGCCTCGACCCGGGAAGGGAAAAGATGTGAAGAAGATAAGGGCGGCTCTTCTTGGAACGGCTAGCGGGGCGGGGTCAGCTAGTGGGGAAAAGGGGCCTGAAGCCGGGTTGATCGAGTTGCCGGAGATATCCATGAGGAAGGATATTTCGATCACCCTCCCGGATACCGTTGTAAATTCTATTGACAACATGGACGTGGAGCATATTGTGAGAACAATGGTCGAGTTTGGGAGCAAGGCTTTAGTTCTGAGCCGGCGTGTGGGGTCTCTTTATAGGAGTGAAGTAAAGGAGGTGGGGGAGTTGCAGGGTAAGGTGGATAAACTGGAGGAGGAGAAGGCGGCTTTGGAAAAGGAAAAAGAAGGTTGGGAAGCGGAGAGGAAAAGGTTGGCAACATGGAGGGTGCGTTGCTTGGACTCTGAGGAAAAGCTGAACAAACGTATAGGGGAGTTGGAGGAGGATTATGAGGACTTGAAGGACAAGTATGATGGAGCTGTTGGTGAACTTGATGATCTGAAGAACAACATCATTCAGGAGCACATCAATGGTTTTGAGAAGGGGTTGCGGCAGGCGGCCTTCTTCCATCAAGATGTGGACGTCACGGATTCAAAGTTCAATGTGAATAAGGACGTAGTTGACGGAAAGTTGGTGAAGGAGGACGAGAGCAGTGCGGATGAGGAGGTGGAAGAGAAGGCGGCAGCGGAGGAGAAAAAGGTGGATGATGCTGTGGAGGTGGCCCATGATTCAGCAGAATAGGTCATCGATTTTTTAATGATTTAGAAGTATTATTGAGCCTATGTCTGTAATAACTGGTACATTATGTTTGTTGCGTTCGTACATTTCTTTGCATTTATGCTTAATGCGATTAATTTCTGTATGTTATTGTGTATATCGGGTTTTGATGATCTGTGGTGTATGTTATGTATGGCGTAATCGATTGTATGTTAAGGGTGTTCGACCCAGGCCGCTTACTTGGGGTAAGGGTTGGGAACTTTAACGAATTAAGCACAAGTTAAGGGTGTTCGACCCAGGTCGCTTACTTGGGGTAAGGGTGGGGAACTTTAACGAATAAAGCACAAGATAAGGGTGTTCGACCCAGGCCGCTTACTTGTGGTAAGGGTGGGGAACTTAAACGAATTAAGCAAGACTTAAGGGTGTTCGACCCAGGCTGCTTACTTGGGGTAAGGGTGGGGAACTTTAACGAATAAAGCACAAGTTAAGGGTGTTCGACCCAGGCCGCTTACTTGGGGTAAGGGTGGGGAACTTTAACGAGTTAAGCACAAGTTAAGGGTGTTCGACCTAGGCCTCTTACTTGGGGTAAGGGTGGGGAACTTAAACGAATTAAGCAAGAGTTAACGGTGTTCGACCCAGGCCGCTTACTTGGGGTAACGGTGGGGAACTTTAACGAATTAAGCACAAATTTAAGACACACAGAGAGTCATAAAGTAGGGAACCCTTCTTTTTATTTATCAAAAGGGGGTGCCTCGTTAAAACCTCCTTGGCCAAAACCCTCCTTAGGGAAAAAAGACCAAGTGAGGAAAAAGAGTACACCCGGGGTTACAAGTATTGGTTTGATTACAATACACATTTAGCTGAAGTAGAACTTGAGGTGGGATATATTCCATGTGTTAGGAATCTCTTCCCCAGACAATTGTTTTAGGCAATAAGCTCCTCCTCCTGGATCTTCTCGTATGCGGTATGGGCCGTCCCAATTGGCGGAGAACTTACCATCCTTCTTTCTAGCACTGCTGGCCATTCTCCATACTAGGTCCCCGACAATAAATTATCGTGGGTGTAGGTTTGCATTGTATTTCCTGGCAGCTCGTTGTTTGGCAGCTAGGTTGCGTATTTGGGCTTTTTCTCTGAGTTCGGGTAGGAGGTCGAGATGTAAGGCAATGTTTTGGTGGTTGTGGGTTGGGTCGTATAGTTCTCGGCGCAGGGATGGTTCGCCAATTTCTATTGGTATCATGGCGTCTGCGCCGTAGACTAAGCTGAATGGAGATTCGTTTGTTGATGATTGGAGGGTGCATCTGTAAGCCTATAGTACTTCTATTAACTCTTCAGGCCATCGGCCTTTGGCGGTATCCAACCTTTTGTGCAGCTCTATGAGGATGACTTTATTTGCTGCCTCTGCCTGCCCATTAGTTTGTGGGTGTTCTACAGAGCTTGTGATGTGCTTGATGCCTAGGCTGGTGTAGAATTTTGCTAACTCCTTGTCGATGAATTGTCGGTCATTGTCTGTTATAATGGTATGTGGTACACCATATCTGCATATAATGTCCTTCCACACGAACTGCTGGACTTGCTAGGCCGTGATGGTGGTTAGCGGTTTGGCTTCGATCCATTTGGTAAAATAATCAACGGCTACGATTAGGAATTTTACTTGCCCCTTGCCGGGTGAGAAGGGGCCGAGGATGTCCATTCCCCATTTAGCGAATGGCCATGGGGATAGTATGTGATGTAGTTGTTCCTGTTTCTGATGAATAAGGTTGCCATGCTTCTGACATGGCTTGCACTTCCTGACATGATCCTGGCAGTCTGCTTCTATAGTGGGCGAGAAGTATCCGGCTCTGAGGACTCTTGTAGCCATGGTGCGTGCACCGGAATGATAACCACAAATTCCTTCGTGTAGCTCTTTGATGATATATTGGGCTTGCTTTGTCGTGACACACTTAAGTAGGGGTTGGCCGTATCCACGTTTATAGAGGTCATCGCCTATCATAGTGTACCTGGCGGCCTTGGCCAGCCAAGTTTTGTCCGCGTCGAGGGGGGGTTGCCGGTTTTGAGGTATTGAATGTAGGGGGTGGTCCAGTTTTGGGTTTGAGAGGGGGTGACGTTGTTAGCTGGGTGTGGGTTAATATTTGGCAAGTGTGTGTGATAGAAGGTGTGGATAGTGTTTGCTATAGTAGGGATCGGTTACGGTTTTTGAGCTTGGTGTTGGCCAATTTGGAAAGGATGTCGGCCTTGACGTTGTCGATTCTTGGAGTGTGTTCGACGCGGACTTGTTCGAAAGCGGATTGAATAACTACACGGACCAGATGGTAATACTGTAGGAGGATGGGGTCTTTGATCTGAAATTCGTCATTTAGATGACCTACAGTGAGTTTGGAGTCGGTTTTGCATGTTAACTTCGTGACGCCGACTTCACGGGCTAGGGAAAGGCCGGCGAGGATGGCTTCGTATTCGGCTTGGTTATTTGACGTTTTGAAAGCAAAGTGAAGGGATTTTTCGATGAGGATGTCGTTGAGGCCTTCTAAGACGATGACGACGCCGACACCCCTTGGGTTTGAGGAGCCATCTACATGAAGCGTCCACTGGTCCTCAATGGGTGTTTGTTGTAGGTCGTTGACGAAGTCCAAAAGACACTGGGCTTTGATGGGGTCGTGGGGTTCATAGTGGATGTTGAATTCTGACAGTTCCACGACCCATGATGACATGCGTCCGGCTAGATCTGGCTTTTGTAATATTTTTTGGATTGGATAGTCGGTCTTAACGGTTATGGTATGGTTTTGGAAATACGGGCGAAGGCGGCGTGCTGCGTGGACTAAGGATAGGGCTAGTTTTTCTACCATCTGATACCTGGTTTCAGGATCTTGCAGTGTTCTGCTCATAAAATACACAGGATGTTGTGTGCCCTCTATTTCTTGAACAAGCGTTGCGCTGATGGTATAATCGGTGGCCATGATGTATACCAGCAGGGGTTGGCTGGTGTCCGGTTTGTGGAGGATAGGCGGTGAGGTTAAGGTTGTTTTGAGTTTTTGGAAGATCTGTTCACAATCATCAGTCCACGTGAACCGGGTGGATTTCTTTAGGAGTTGGATTATGGGTTGGGTTTGTTTAGCTAGTTTGGGTAGGAAGCGAGAGATAGCTGTGAGACGGCCAATGAGATGGTGGACTTCTTTGACGGTAGTGCGGTTGTGCATTTCGATGATAGCCTTGCATTTTTCAGGGTTAGCCTCTATGCCACGTTGGGTTAACATGAAACCAAGGAATTTACCCCAGTCAACGCCGAATACGCATTTGTCGGGATTTAGGCGGAGGTTATATTGGCGCAGCGCGGAGAACACTACCGCCAGGTCTTCAGCGTGTTGATGATGGCTTGGGGACTTGAAAACCATTTCATCGACGTATACTTCGACACAGTGTCCTGTTAGGTGGCTGAAAACTTTGTCCATTAGTCGTTGGTAAGTTTCCCTGGCGTTTTTGAGGCCAAAGGGCATGACCCTATAGAAGTAGTTGGCATCGTCCGTGATGAAGGCGGTTTTGTGCATATCTGCTGTGGCCATTGGGATTTGGTTATACCCTGAATATGCATCCAAAAAGCTAAGCACCTTGTTTCCTGCCGCGCCGTCTACGAGTCGATCAATGTTGGGTAAGGGGTAGGCGTCGTGAGGGCAAGCCTTGTTCAAGTCCGTGTAGTCTACGCACATCCGCCATTTGCCATTGGCTCTCTTCACCAAGACAATGTTAGAAAGCCAAGTGGTGTATTGAGCTTCTTCTATAAATCCTACGCTCAGTAACTTGTCGGCTTCCAGCTTGGCTGCTTGTCGGCGTTCTTCCCCAAGCTTGTGTTTTTTCTGGGATACGTAGCGGGCTTCTTTATATATGGAAAGCTTGTGGGATGCCACCTGGGGGTCTACTCCAGGGAGGTCGGCGGCCGACCAGGCGAAAAGATCTGTGTTGTTGATGAGGATAGGTGTGATTGTGGCACGCTCGTCAGAGTTTAAACCGGTGCCTAAGTTAATAGAGTGACCATTGGGAAACGCTAGAGGAGTGGTGTCCTCGACTGGTTCGAGGCGGACATCCCGGCCTATTCTGGGGTCAAGGTCTTCGTCGGATAGGGCTATGCTAGAACCAGGGGGTCGTTCGATATGGTTGGTTTGTTGGATTGGGAGTTGTGGTCGTAAGCTTGCCATGTAGCATTCGCGTGCCAAGCGCTGGTCATAGTGTATGGTCAGGATGTCACCGGATGGGGCAGGGAACTTCATGGCCAAGTGAGGGGTGAAGACGACTGCGCCAAGTGTATTGAGGGAAGGACGGCCCAGGAGGATGTTGTAAGATGTTGGCGCATCGACAATAAGGAAGCGGATTGGGATGGTTTTGGTTTGGGTTCCGTCCCAAAAGACGGTGTGGAGGTCTATGTAGCCCCGGGTGGATACTTGTTGGCCGGAAAAGCCATATATGGGCTCATCATATCGGATCATGGCGATGTCAGGAAGTTGTAATTTTTGGTAGGTGGCCGAGTAGAGGATGTCATCTTGTTGGTGGTCGAGGACTTTCTTAACAACATAATTCTCGATTTCGACGGTGATGACCATGGGGTCATCTTGTTAGTGGTCGAGGCCGTGGAAGTCATCATCTGTGAATACAATGGGGGCATACGGCGTCTATGGTGGGAATGAGTGATATGGTTGATGGATTGTATATGGCGAAGGTGTCTCTTTCTGGTAGAAGAGGTGGAGCCTCCGCTTGCGAAGCCACCAGAGATGGTGTTATTGGTGCCTCGTAAGGGGGGGTCGGCAAGGGTAATGTCGATGCGGGCGGGCTCTCGTTGTTGATTATTGGGTTGGGTGGGGTGGCTATTGTGACGGAAGTCATTTGGTTGACGTTTGTTGTCAGGTCGCGGGGGGTGGCGGGATCGAGAGGAGGAGGAATGGTCATCCCTACGGATGAAGCGGCGAAAGTGGCCTGCACGGACCAGTTCTTCTATTTTATCCTGGAGTGCTTTGCATTCTTCCGTAGTGTGACCACGGTTGCGGTGGTAGCGGCAATATTTGGTCATGTCGGCATTGGGAGGTGTGGTTGTCTTGCGTGGTGGAGGGATTAGATCAGCTTGGAGGGCTTCGTCTAGAATGCGGGAGCGGGCTACTGTGAGGGGGGCGTATCTAGTGAAGCGAGGTTGGCGGGGTTCGCATGGGCGGGTATCAGGGCGTGGGTTAGGCTGCGGGGTGGGGTTGGAGGTGGTGGCAGCGTAGTCGTTGCAGAATTTGGTGTGAAGTGTTTGCATTTCCTCCATGCGGACGTAGTCGACTACACGCAGCTTGAGTTCGTGCATGGACGCAAGTGGGTGGAGGTAGACGTTGTTGGTGAAGGGGCCGGGTTGTAGGGTAAGAGTCATGCACTGGAGAATCATCTCCTGGTTGAGGTGCGGTGTACGAAGGGCGGCTTTACTAAAGCGATCGATGAACGCTCTGAGTGGTTCGTTAGGTTCTTGTCTGATACCCAGTAGGGATATGGTGGTGGTTTGATGG
>Ga0214544_1010338_pt1 | contig 13803 bp, 6 predicted proteins | sample CNSS3metaG_FD_160074 | JGI IMG/M metagenome (GOLD analysis project Ga0214544, IMG submission 160074) | Root nodule microbial communities from cowpea collected in UCLA plant growth center, Los Angeles, California, USA - CNSS3 | ecosystem: Host-associated > Plants > Roots > Nodule | place: USA...
CAGCAGCAGCACTCAATCACTCAAGATCCCACTTGATGAAAGTTATCGCTCTACCCACACTAGGTTTTTCAAAGCCTTTCCACAGAGAGTTCTCAAGTACTCAGACTTCTCTAACTTCTGTATTTTACAATGGAAGCCTACCACTCTATTTATAGAAGCCTATTTAGAAATTAGGTTAAGAATATGAAAGGTTAAGTCACAACTGCCATAGATAATCGATTATCATAAGTGATAATCGATTATCACAGAAACTTTTATGAAAATATTTTTCTTGCTGTGATAATCTATTATCAGTCAGGATAATCTATTATCAGCAGGTGATAATCGATTATTCCAGAGGCTTTTCTCAAAAATCAGTTTTAATTGAGATAATCGATTATCACTAAGAATAATCGATTATTCCAGTGAGTTTTACAAATATATAAAATTCTCTTAGTGCTCTACTACATGGGTTTTGCCTTTTGACTCTTGACATATTAATTTAACTATTTCAAATAACATACACATATTACAAAACATAAATAACTAAACCCATAAGTCTTCAATGTATCTCTTGAATCGAAGCATTCTTTTAAGTCTTCAACATTTTTTTCATGCATCATCATCAAGTCTTCCATACTTTTTCATAAGTCATCATCATCATCAAAACTCCTTATTGGAGGAAGATGTTCATCTTCTTCTTTTTGTCAACAACCTTGCCACGTGGCACTGACAATACTACATGTCACACCAAGAATTTGACACGTGGCAATGTTAAAAAAATTAAAAAAAATTAAAAAATTAGAAAAATGAAAAAAAAAAATAGAGACTGACATGTGGCACGGTAACAGCGTTAATAAATTTTTTTTTTCTGAAAATGACTTAATTGAAACACTTTCAAAAGTTGGGACGAAATTGAAATTTTTTTTAAAAGCAAGTACTAAACTGAAACTTCTGAACAAAAACGGGTACTATTCGACTAATTAAGCCTAACATAAATTAAAAGGAAAATGAGTTTTAAAATATGGAAAAGTGTTTTGAAAAAGGTTTTATGATGTTTATAATCAATTATGTTTTGGTATAATCAATTAAACTATTTCTATAGTAAAGTTTAAAATAAGATAATTGATTATTATTTTTAATAACCAATTAAATTAGATAAATCCTTTAAACGATTTCAGTTCTCAAGATACAATCAATTACAATATTTCATAACCGATTAAATAATTTTATATAGTAATTTTAGAGGTAATGTTTTTTAATAAAACGTGTAATAATCGATTAGAACAGAAAATGTTGTAGCTATTTTTTCAAAATTTAGTTAGAATAATCGATTAACATCTTGTATTAATCAATTAAATACATCAATACTATTTTTGAATCAACCTTTTAAAAACTTTATAAACAAAGTTTTTTCACTTACTCTTTTATAAGAGGAATTGCGAATAGAAAGGGTAAATTATGAGTAATAGAAGATATATTTCAAATACTCAATCGAGCTATCATGATTTAAGGTCATAAAGGTTGAGTTATTTTGAATCCTTGTGTTGCTTCTGCTGTGATTCTTAGTAATTTCTCTCTTGTTTTTGTTGGAGTATTCTAGTGCTTCTAAAGTTATTGATTTGGCGGGAGTGTTCCAATAGTCTTTCTATATTATTTTTGCTGGAGTGTTTGCATTGTTTGCTATATTATTGTAAGCAAGAGTTGGTAATCATATATCCTCTTTGGTGATAAAGTTGATAGACATATACTCTCTTTATACTCAAAAGTTGATAGATGTAGACATCCTTTTGAAGGTCTTATGAAATTGATTGTTGTTTTTTGAGTTTATAATACAATTAACTTTGAAGAAAACTCTTACAATGTTTTTGGACGAGGCAATTAATAGAGTAATTCATTTATTTGAAGAATTTAAAATTTTTTAAAGGAAAATGAGATGTTTGGATGGGAAAATTGAAATTGAGAAATTATAAGAAGGCATTTCAAGTAACTAAAATAATATAATTTGAAATTTACTCAAAAAAAAAGGAAATTCAAATTCACAAAGTTGTGAAATTGCTCATTTGTTAGGACATAAAAAGTTCATAAGTCCAAAAAGTCAAGTTAGGTAGGGCAAACGGTGGAGATGAGTCGATTCGAGCTGAAGGTCGAGCCGAGCCGGTCCAGACTGAATGTCGAGTAGGGTCGACCCAAGCCATAGGTCAACCGAGTCGGCCTAAACTTTAGGTTGCCCGAGTCAATCTAGGTCGAAGATCATGAGTCGATTTTTGTGAAAGGGCACCTGTCGACTTGGACTGAAAGTTAAGCAAAGTTAGCCCAGGCCGAAAGTCGAGAAAAGATGGCTCTAAATGGAGTTGGTTTGGGCAAAAGGTTGAGCTTAGTCGGCCGTGTCGTAGGTTGAATTGAGTTAGCCCGGACTAAAGGTCGAGTTTGGTCGACCCAGGTTAAAGTTCAAGCCAAGCTGACCTGATTTGAAGCTCCAAACGAGATGGCTTTAAGTTGAGCCGGTCCTGGCTGAAGGTCAAACTAGGTCGGCCCGGGCCGAAGGTCAAGTGGAGTTGACCTTGACATAAGGTTTAAAACAATCTACCCTAGTTGAAAGTTGAGTTGAGTTAACTCGGGCCAAATAGGTTTGAAGCGGCTGCAATTTGAATCAGTCCATGTCAAATCGATTCGAGTTGGCCTAGGTCAAACCAGTTCATGTCGTATCGGCTCAAGTTAACTTGAAACAAAAGTTGAGACAAGTCGTACCGAATCGAAGGTAAACCTAAGTTATGTTAGACTCAAAGGTAAAGATAGAGTTAAGTTCATTGTAAAATTGAAATCTAAGATATTTTAATTACTTTATCCAAACTATTTATTTAAGAAATAAAGAGAATTCAATTGCAAGTAATTTAATTACTAGATATTTTAAAATTGTTAAAATTTACAAAGAAAAAAATTAAATGGTTACATACTCTAATTCCCTCTAAGATAGATTGCATATATTAGCATTATTATTGTTTTCGTTAATAAATACACATGACAATTGTTAAAGACAAAATATCTCAATTACCTTAATATGTAATAGAGTTAAAAAGAATAGAAGAAAATTAAAGTGTTTGTACACTTATTTACCTATTTAACAAAAAATACAATAAAGAATATATATAGGTAATGCTATATTACAATTAATTAATTTAAGGATGATTAATATGGGTGGAAGATTAGTAAACAAAATTATAAAAGTTTATTAATATCTTATGAATTAATTTAATTGTTATTGTTGATGTATGTGATTTTGTCCTATATCAAGGAGTAATATGCATGTTGCAATTTTTTACACGAGTTTTAACTATCCTATAAAGAAAAAAAAAAACGAAATAAAAACACAAAACTCACTACACTTTAGAAAAAACTACGCACCCGGGTCTTTTATTTTTATTATATATATAATATTTAAATAATGTATAAAAATTAAATAATTAATTATTATTATTATTATTATTTATAACAAATTAATTAAGAGTAAATAATATTATTTTAATATTCATTTTTTTTATGTTAAAGTATGTATGGATTGTTAAAGTAAAATGTAGGTATGTTGTATATTATGGTTTCATTCAAAATAAATACAACATGAAATTTATATTAAATTTTTTAAATAAAAATACATGTAGATATAAAAATATGTATGTTATATTAAAATAAATATGTATGCACGGGTCGTTGTTAAAGTAAAATGTAAACATATTGTATAATATGCTCTGGTACGAAATAAATATAACATGAATTTGATGTTCAAATTTAAATAGAAATACATGTAGATGTAAAAACTTGTATATTATATTAAAATGTGATGTGTATGCACATGTCGTTGTTTAAGTAAAATGTAGGCATATTAGGTGACATGGTCCCATATAAAATAAATAAGGTTAAATATGTTTTATGTCCCTTAACTTTAAGTGAAAATTGGAATTAGTTCCTCTCGGAAACCTTGACCCAATTTAATCCTCCAACTTTACAAATGTTTGGATTTAATTCTTTTAAGACAGTTTCTTAGCTAACATTGAAGCGAAAATGTGTCAAGCGGGGTAAACAATTCAAATGCTCTCATGAAACGCGTTGGAAATGTTAAATAAACTTTAAAAAAAATGGTTAAAAGGACTAAATCAAAACATTTCTAGAGTTAGAGGACTAAATTAGGCCAAGGTTTCGAAGAGGGACTAAATCCAATTTTCACTGAAAGTTAAGGGACCAAAAACATATTTAACCCAATATAACATGAAATTGATATTAAAATCTTACTTAGAAACACATATAGATTTTTTTTTTATATTAATTCATATAGTAGAGCACTTGTGGGGTGCTCTAACCTTCTACAAAAAATATGATAACCCTATACATATAAGGGATGTAAGAAGGCTAATATCATGAGCTTCAACAAAAAATTGAATGCAATGACCAAACTATTGTCCATCATGTATATAGTATAATTAATAAGTGCATAGGGCTACCATCACAACCACCTAAGAAATTCCAACTCATTACCCACCCTGAATACAATACATAACCTCATATGTCTCCAAAGTACAAAGATGACAAACCTATATTATAAAAGAAAAATGAGCCCAACATATCCAGATATCATTACCACGAAACATGTATATTATATTAAATGAAATGCGTATGCACAAGTCATTGTTAAAATAAAATATAGGTGTATTATATAATATGGTCCCGTACAAAATAAATATAACATTAAATTGATGTTAAAATTTTACATAAAACATATGTATATATATAAACAATTATATATATATATATATATATTAAGAAAGTGTTTGCATATAGAATCAGAAAAAAAAAAGTTAAACTTAAAATGTTCTAAACAAAAGTAACATGAAAATATGAATAATCAACTCAAATTAATATACTAAAAGCTCACCACGATATGATAACATAATGAAAATTAATATAATTAAATATATTTTTGAGGAATAAGTTTTAAATTTATTTTAATAATAATATATAAATATAGTGAGGAAGCAAAATACATTAAATAATAATATATATTAAAAATATTGTTATATGTAGATGATTGGATATTAAATTATGTAATAATAACCAAATATATAAATATAATTATAGGTTTAAGAACTTGTTTAAGTAATATCTGGTTAAATAAATATATGTAGTAAAAATGTTAAAATGAAGTAACTATAATAGCTACAAAAATAAAAATATATCAACTATATAAAACTGTAATATAGTTAATTGTATTTTCAATATTGAAATAAATTATAAATGAAATAAAATTACAAATTTGATGTGGTTTCATTAGAGTCAGAAAGCTCTGTAGATTCAAAATTGTCAGGATCTGATGAAGAAATTTCAATAGCGTGAGTTACTAGCTTATCTCAGTACCTGATTGATCAAACAACCTAAAAGAAAATAGTTTATGTATTTAACATCAACTATATCATCATCCTTCAATCCATAAATTCAATCATTTCCAAAGTCTTGTTGCAGATGACTATTCTACCCCAATCATTCCTTTCAGTCCTGCAAAAAATACTGATTTGATAAGTTGTCCAGATCATTGAGTAGCCTGCAAAAAAAAAAATAGTGATTGATCAATACTACATCAAAAATTAAAAAGTTGATGAAGGTTAACAAAAAATTAAAAAGTTGATGAAGGTTAACAAAAGTATATATCCATACTAAATGCTAAATTCCTATAATACCTTTATAGTCAAAGCACTTCATTATAAAAATATGTTGCTATATGAATTGCAATAATTGAGCAAACTCAACCAGCCGATTACTTAAATCATCCTACAAATAAGGAAGATCCAAAAATTTCAGCAGGTAACACGAATTAAAAGTTTTACCTCAAATGATATCAGTCAAGAAGTTGCTAAACACGAAAAACCCTAAAAAATACAAAAAAAAATAAATAAATTAATCATCTAAACACATGCTAAAAACATTCAAAAATATATTCCAAAAAGATTTTACACTTTGAGTGTATGAAAACCATCAAACATGAAGAAAAAAAAGAAGAACAACCAAAAAGCAACTACAAAATTAAGAACTTTAAAATTTAATCATCTAATAAGCACATGCCAGAAACATTCAAAAACCATATCCCAAAACGTTTGTACACTTTGAATGCATGAAAGCCATCAAACAGGAAGAAGAAAAAGAAGAAGAACCAAGAACCAACCAAGAAGTTAAGAACTTTAATAAATAGAAAAAAGTGCATTCATCAAATCAAACAATAAATCGTAAAATGTACATTCGACATGTTATTTTAACACCGAAACACCATATCCCTAGCATTTCAAATGGCTAGAGAAAAGAAAAATACGCATATAGATGAATGAAACACTTTTGTTGAAGAGACCTCAAAAAAAGGTTTTCTACAAAGGTCAAATATTTGAAAGCAGAGTCATTTGCAATAGTGGGAAAGTTGAAAATACATAAAACTCAAACCAAGATATGATATAGTTGTAAAATGGTAAAGACAAAATTGGGAGACAGGAAGGATTTATAAGTCAATCACCAACAATTCTCCTCCATCTTATAAATGGGAAACCTAAAATGACAATAACCCAAATAGCTATTTTTGTTTAAAAAGAACAACAATGGACAAAATAGTAAACTCATGAGTACACAAGAGGGAGACGGGAAAAAAGATGAAAAGAGGGGTAATTTTACAGAAAAACCTTTAAAAATGACATATATCAATCATTTAAGTTGGAGTATTTGGATCAATTTCAGAAGTCTTTGCTTTTATATATTTTAGATTAAAAAATCTTATTATTTTAAAAAGTAAAACTAAAAGTAAATGAAAAATTAAAAATTGATAAAAACAAATTTTAAGAAACATTGGCGTAAAACATTTAAAATTAAGATTTAAAACATAGATTGTTTTTAAAATTTTAAACTTAATTTCAAGATGTATAATTAAAAAAATTAATGAAGGATGTGGTATACTTATATAGAAATTTAGGTAATTAAAAAATTAGATTTATATTATTACATGTTTTAAGACACAAAATTTTCTTTTAACTTTATTTTTAGTTATGGTGAATAATTTTGTAAGAAACCGATTCTACATGAAAGTTGTTAATTTTTTTTTTTTTGTTTGACAATGCAAGTCTTTGAAACTTTCTTCCGAAAGTAATGGAAGTTTCTCGGTGCATGACACACAAAAACTTACCTTTATTTTCCTTCACACACCTTCACTCAACAATTTACATATATATAGCTATGAGCATGTTTATTCACCACTGTCACTTAATTTTCTCAATTCATTTTCACTGTGTTTTATTCTCCTCTTTTCCTTGTGTCAACTAAACCATAGTAGAGATATCATGGCGCAGAAAACCAAGATTGGCATCAATGGTATTCTAATAATGTCATTTTCTTTCTTTTTTCTTAATTCTTTTTGGATTTGTGTCTCAAAAACCTTCTCAACATGTTGATAAAGAGAATGCTTATATCAACAATTATAGCAATGAAGAAAATTGTAGAAACTTGTTCATATTGTTGTACCTTGGTAATAATTAATAATATGTAACTAATGTGTCTGTGCTCTTTCTTTGTGGTGATGAAGGATTTGGAAGGATTGGTCGTTTGGTTGCTAGGGTGGCCCTACAAAGAGATGATGTAGAGCTTGTTGCTGTTAATGACCCTTTCATCACAACTGATTACATGGTAAATGGGTTTAAGAATAGCAATAAAAAGAGATTCTGATTTTTTTTCAACTTTGATTTGTATACCCACCATGTGTTCGTTAAATTTATCAAACCATAATTAGTTTTTGTTAGTTAGTAATTTGGAATTGTTTTCTACAGGCTTACATGTTCAAATATGACACTGTTCATGGTCAATTCAAAAACTGTGAAATTAAGATTAAGGACAGTAAAACTCTTCTCTTTGGTTCTAGCTCAGTCAATGTGTATGGTATAAGGTATAGTTTCTTTTTATGTGTTAATTAAGTTGGATGTGGATGCAATATCTGAGACTAAAATTGTGTTGTGATTTTATTAGGAACCCAGAGGAAATTCCATGGGGTGAATCTGGAGCTGATTTTATTGTTGAGTCCACTGGAGTTTTCACTGATAAAGACAAAGCTGCTGCCCATTTGAAGGTTTCTCATTTTAATTATGTTTAGTGAAACAACGAAGGGAAAATTTTACTTTGGCAAACTTTCTTAGTGTGTTTGGTTTTACTTTCAAATTTAAATGTTATTTTAGGAAAACAATGACAAGTTCAAGTATCTAAAAGATTTTTCTGTCTGGTGGATCAAAATTTTATGTTTAATACAACTAACTAGTGCTTAGGATAGAAAGATAAACAAACAAATGGCTTCACCTACAGCTTGTTTCTATTTAGGAATGATTATATAAAATCAATTTCATTCATCAATTTTACAAACAAACATTCAATTGCAATCTGACACAGTTTCATGATCTAGACTTACAATGATAAAATTGTTCATCTTTACATGTATTTGTCCAAATTTTCCTTTGAATCTTCTTTTCAATGAAACCATATTATTGCGGAAGAATATTTCATGAACCAATATTTTAATTTTTAATGTCTTAAAACACTTACGATATTTGATCAGTTTTCCTAATTGTTTGGCCATGTCATTTCATCTTAGGGAGGTGCAAAGAAGGTTATTATTTCTGCACCAAGCAAGGATGCTCCTATGTTTGTTGTTGGAGTTAATGAAAAAGAATACAAGTCTGATATTACTGTTGTTTCTAATGCTAGTTGTACCACCAACTGTCTTGCTCCACTTGCAAAGGTAAAATTTTATAGTGTATTGAATCAAAGATCCTCATTGCACACAAACAAATCCAAGCTAAGTGACAATGTCCAAATATATTCAGGTTATTAATGACAAATTTGGAATTGTTGAGGGTCTCATGAGCACTGTTCACTCCATTACCGGTAAGTGTATATATAGTGTTTTACATTGTTTTTGGTTTCATATGATTCATTATTTAACCAACTTGTCTTTTTGCATTACATAGCCACTCAAAAGACTGTTGATGGACCATCAATGAAGGATTGGAGAGGTGGTAGAGCTGCTTCTTGCAACATCATTCCTAGCAGTACTGGAGCTGCTAAGGTATCTAGTAATGTTATATTATTATCTTTGTATATGTTATATTTACTAAAGTATGCTCCTGTTAGTTTCCTAATTTGTATAATCTTCATATATTAGTTTTGTATCCACAACATTTTTTCTTGGAAATAACAATGTTTCTTTTGGAATTGTTTAGGCTGTTGCTAAGGTGCTTCCAGCCCTTAACAACAAATTGACAGGAATGGCTTTCAGAGTTCCAACTGTAGATGTTTCAGTGGTTGACCTCACAGTTAGGCTTGAGAAAGGAGCTAGTTATGATGAGATTAAAGCAGCTGTGAAGTGAGAATAATCCAAATTTTCTAGATTGAGAAAAATGTGTTTTTGTTTATATTTTGAGATGCAAGTCCTCATATCATATATTCATTTTTCTTCACAGGGAAGCATCTGAGGGAAGTATGAAGGGAATCCTTGGTTACACAGAAGATGATGTTGTGTCTACTGATTTTGTTGGTGACAGCAGGTGATGCAACTAACATGGTCAAGTGTTTTGTTTTCAGCTTAGTTAGGAGAATTTAGCAACAAGGAGTAACAACTAATTGTTTGTGGCTTACGTTTATAAGGTTGTTGTGTAATAAATCTTACCATGTTGTGATTATATACTGGCAGGTCAAGCATTTTTGATGCAAAGGCTGGAATTCAATTGAACAACAACTTTGTGAAACTTGTCACTTGGTATGATAATGAATGGGGCTACAGGTAAAACACAGTTCCATGCCTTGAAAGTGTTTATCATTTTTCTTTGAAACCACACTAAGATATATATATAAACAACTCAAACTTTTGATGGAACAATCTTACTATTGTTTAGACAGGAACTTCTATAAAGTTGGTTTAATAATCACATAAATGCAGTATTTAATACAATATTCATAGTGATAATGTTTTTAACATATCATAATTTCCATCTAAATTTCTTTCTTTCTTTTCTTTCAGCACACGTGTGGTTGACTTGATTCGACACATGGCTTCAGTATAATGATACAAGGAATTTGCTCCAAACCTCAACCTTTTGCAGCATTAAATAAAATGAATATTGATATAAATGAGCTACGAGGACTTTAGTTCATCATTCGGCTGATTTTTCTATCATAAGTAGTAGTATTTGAAATATTAATGTAACAAAAGTTTAAGTGATTGTTGTCTATGACATAGAACAACCTCAACTTTAGAATATTGTCGCCGATGATAGTTTTAATTGGTAATTTCTAAGTTAAGTTTTCTTTGGCATAAGAATTCTAGAAATTTTGTAATTTATATTTATATTAATAATATTAAAATTTTGAGAGATTTTTCTGGTTCATATGTATATGGTGCTCTTTATCCTCTCATTAAATTTATTAACATTGTCTCTTATAATCAGACATCGTAAAAAATCATAAGACTACACATAAATTTATCGACATCAATAAATATAAGCAATTAAATTTAATGTCAATTTATAGCATTAAACTAACCCAAAAAAATAAGTAGCTCAAGCTGCTCAATGTTAATTAAAAGCACAACATTTAAATGAGGTCGATGAAATATAAGATATGAATGTTGGGAAATACTTCTCTTCAAAAGAATTTAATTTACACGCATCCATTGACTTGATTGTTTGATAAACGTGAAAATTTATGACATGTAGAAAATGGATAAAAGTCTACTTATTTTGCCAATAGAAATTTGTTATAAGAAAAATAAATTATAAGTTTTTTTAACGTAAAAAGATAAATAAAAATAATATTTTTTTAAGATTTTGGAATAATAAGAAAGGACATAATTCTTAAAAAGAATTAAATTAAGGATAATGATAAAAATAGAGATGTAAATTTATAAAAGAAAATTTGGAAATTTTACTAAATTTTTCTATGTAATTTACCCTTCAATCCAATAAGTTGAATTTGTAAGACCCACTTATTTCTGTCCTAAAAGTTTAAGGGTCCAGCCCCATCTGTTGGGCCTAAGGTTGGCCCATAGGGTGCCTAAAACCCCTAAAGCCATAACCCTCTCATTCTACCCCATTTCGTAAGATCCCTTCCCCTCATACACTTTTCTCTCTTTTCAGAGTTCTGCTAGGGTTTGAGCTAGTTCCTCTGTTGACTGATCGAACTCTACTTCCAGTTCTACAAGTTGCCACGTTTTGTGGTGCTCTCCTCCTAGTGTTGGCACGGTTTTGCTAGCGTTTTCCAGGTAAGGGAAGCTAAGGTTTATGTTTTTAATTTATTTTGCCAATTTTTGGTCTGTTTGTATGGCTGTGATGCTTGAATGAGTCTGTTGGTCGAATAAAAATGTATGGTGTGCGAGTATGTTTGATTGATGTGGCGTTACTCTTTTTTTTCTGCACTGCACACTTTCGTAAAATGTAGGTTCCTACTACATTAACCGTGGATCGAGCTGAAATTTTAAAAGTGATCCTTAACACATAGTTCTTGACTTTGATCGGTCGGATCTTGAATCGAAGCTCTGTAGTGAGAGCGGTTTTTATCGCAAGGTCACTGTAGTTTGGTTGTTGACAACACTGCACACTTTTCATAAAATGAAGGTTCCTACTTTGTTAACCGTTGGATCGAGCTGATATTTTAACAGTTGATCCCTAACACATAGTTCTTAACTTTGACCGGTCGGATCTTAAATCGGAGCCTTGTAGAGAGAGAGCAGTTTTTATCGCAAGATCACTATAGTTTGATTGTTGATAGCATTGACCTTTGTTGCTTGCTTGGTGCATAACTTTCTTTATAGTTATTCAATTAAGTTGGTTATTGTTTCATTTGGTTCTTGATTCAATCATATTTAATTTGAATATAAATACAAAACTTTTGGAGCTTTACACAAGCTGCAATTTTATTTCTAAAAATTCCAAAATTGTTTGCATAATGTGTTGTTAAGTTGGATTGCTATGTTAAAGCATGAGATAAGTGAATATGCATGAGTAAAATGACTTATGGGTTGTGAATGATGAGTTTGGCATGATCTTGGTGTGTAATGAGTATGGGATGGTTGGTTATAAAAGTGACATGGAATTGGTATGAGCAATAATGTTATATTGGAACATGATATTGGTGTGGTCAGGACATAATTCCATGATAGTTTCGTGGTGGTGTCTAATTGGTCAGGGCGTAATTCCATGGAACTCTAGGTGAGATCTCATGGTGGCGCCTCATTGGTTAAGACGTCATTCCATGTTGGTTGTGTGGTGGTGCCTCATTGGTTAGGACGTAATTCCATGACCCCTGTTAGTGGGAGTTTCATTGTGGTGTCTCATTATATAATTTAGTAAGGATTCAAGGTAAGAATTGCATCCTGACACTCTAAAGAGTCAATGAGTCTCACGTAGAGCGTACTGACTCAAGTGGTGAGAGTAGCAAGAGGCCTGAAACACTTTAAGGCTAACCTTGTGTGTGGGGGATGAAACACTATAACAATTAGCTCGGTATAGCATTAAAGGTCACCACAAGTGCAAGCATCCGTTGAATCCGACTAATTATATGTATCCAGATAACTCTTGTCTTGAGTCTTAGTATATTGTTTGCGAGTCATCACATGATTGGTTGATGTATGTATCTTGGACTGTGAATATGTGTGCAATTGTATGTTAAAAATCATTTTCTACTCTAGCTTACCCTTTCTGCTTGTTTGTGTTCATGTGTGTGGTTTCTCCTTTTGCGATGATCATCAATTTATTGATGTGAGCAGATGCGAGAACTTCCCGTGGTCATCAGGATAATGGAGGTTCCACTGCATAGCCTATCTAGGCTGGATTCCGCTCATCTTAATTTTCTTTTAGAGCTATGGTCCATGTATTGTCTTGTCATTGGACTTTATTTTGAAATACTGTTGATCCCTTATTATACTTTGTTACTTGCATCGTGGTGTGTCCTAGTTCATCCTGGTTTCTTTTGGGATAACTGTAAGGAGTAGCGTTTATACTCCAAGTCCTTGCTTACTATATTATTCAGTGTAATGTTTCATTTAATTACATTATTATTTAAATGGAACGTTACAAAATTCAATAATTCATAAAATTGATTTAATTTTAATTCTTTAATCAGGACATTCTTAGATTGCTTAGAAGATATGGTTTTGTGAAATTTGTTAAAGAACAAACATTAAAGACAATTTTATATATATATATATATATATAATAAAAATTATGAAATTGTAATTTGGTTATTTAGGTCAAACAATTAACCAAATAGCCAAATAATGTTGAAAATGAAAAGATAAATTATAGGAATAAGATAATTATACAACCTTAAGACTAAGTGTTTAATATCTCATGAGTTCAAAACTAATAAAAAAACTAAAACACTCGAAGCTCATTGAGTTGTAAGGTGTCGGTTAATACCTAAGTACATCCTTGTACTTCTTTTTCAAAATTAATCTATAACAAAAAAATATGTAAATTGCGACGGTTGTTTTTGTAAAATACGACGATTTTAACGATCACAATTATGTTTGCAGCAATTTTACTAACTTATGTGGTGGTTTCAAGAGAATCGTAGAAACAATTGTTCTTTTTTTTTTTACATTGTACACTGTGGCAACTTCATGGGGTAAATTGCGGCACTTATAATTTTATAATTTTATAATTTTATAATTTTATAATTTTATAATTTTATAATTTTATAATTTTATAATTTTATAATTTTATAATTTTATAATTTTATAATTTTATAATTTTATAATTTTATAAT
>Ga0214544_1010340_pt1 | contig 13801 bp, 7 predicted proteins | sample CNSS3metaG_FD_160074 | JGI IMG/M metagenome (GOLD analysis project Ga0214544, IMG submission 160074) | Root nodule microbial communities from cowpea collected in UCLA plant growth center, Los Angeles, California, USA - CNSS3 | ecosystem: Host-associated > Plants > Roots > Nodule | place: USA...
TATAAGAATAAAGACCCATAACAACATTGCCTTAAGGTTTTGGTGTAAAAGTGGTGTCTAAGGTCTTATATGTGTAAGACTAATGTCATATAACCATATAGAACCACAATCTCTCAATGACTATAACTATGCCATGACTATGACTATAAACCATATATGAAAAAATATAACCTATCAGTGGTATTAGAGCCGATGGTTCAGAGTGACTGACTGCATAACCATAACCATAACAAAAAAGGGGTCACCGATGTGACTGACCGCATAACCATAACCAAAGGGGTCACTCATACACCTGAAGGGAAATATACCATATGAAAAAAAGAAAAAAAAACAAGGGACTCACCCTTGAGGGGAGATGTTGGGAATAGTCCAAGAATAGTCCAAGTGAAAGAAGTAGAAGTATATAGAATTAGAATTGATTACATCAAAATTGGACACAAGGGAGTTCAGCTACTCATAGAATATTACAATGCAATTCCAACAGCATCTACACATAAGATTTACACTTAGAGGATTTCCTTTCTGCTTCACAAGCCTTATTCTCTCATACTACTACATTTCTGACACCACTCAATGCCTAGAATGAAGACATGAGGTCTTTATTTATAGAAATTTTTGTATAGTGCTCAACCATAGGGGTTTCTTCACAAGTGGGTTTCTTTCTCAGCCCCTTGTCTTGGTGCTTAGCACGTGACCTTTCCCTTTTAAGAGGGTTTTCTTGGCTGCTCAGTCTCATGGTTTTGTGCTCCAGATTTCCTTACAAGGAAGGTTTCCTTGTGAGCCTCATCTTCATTTATTGTGCTCAATCAGAAAGTTGAAATATGTTGTCTTGTCTTGTCAACTTTTGTGGCTCAGCTGCATTCTTGATATTTTCTTTTATATTTACTGCAAAACAACAAAATATCATTACAATTCATAAAATTCTATTTCTCAATACCTCATTTTGTATCTTGAGTTTAAGGAGGTTTGTTTTATATATAAATAGCTCCATTTGATACATGATAAGTGTCAATTTCATATGAAAAATTTACTTATTCTTTACACTTATTAGTCATCATATATAAAATTTTCTGGTTGCATGATATAAATTGTTTCTTCATTGCCATTATTTAGAAACACGGTTTTAACATTTATCTGATGGAGCTCTAAATCATAATGAGCTACTAGTGCAATTATTATTCTAAAAGAATCCTTTGAAGAAACTGGAGAAAAGGTTTCTTTAGAATCAATGCCTTCTTTTTTAGTGAAGCCTTTAACAACTAAACAAGCCTTATATCTCTCGATATTACCTTTTGAGTCCCTCTTGGTTTTAAATATCCACTTACAATTTCACACCTTCAGGTAATTCCCCGAGATCCCAAATTTTATTCTCTTGCGTAAACTTCATCTCATCCTTCATGGCATCAATCCACTTTTAAGAGTTAGAACTACACATAGCTTGACAGAAGTTGATTAGATCATCCTTTGTTAAACCAATGTCACCCTCATGTTCTTGGAGAAACACAATATAATCATCTCGAATCACATTTCTCCTCTCTTTAGTGGATCTTCTAATGGCACTTCTTGAGGTTGTTGAGCTTGTTCTATTGGTATTTGAGTGAGAACCTTAACATTGTCTTGTGTTGGAACAATGTCATGAATGAATCCATCATTGTCATCTATTACTAGGTTAGGTACTGGAATGGTAATAGGCATATGGACTTGATCATTGTCAACAACAGGTTCCTCCTCAAAGACAACATTCCTTATGTTCTTTTCCTTCCCAAACTCAACATCCTCAAGAAATATTGCATTTCTCGTCTCAAAGAATGATTTAATAGTGGGATTGTAAAATATATAGCCCTAAGGGCGTTTAGGATAGCCTACTAATAACAACTAACAGTCCTTGATTCCAACTTGCTTTCATGCGGCCTGTAAGGATGCGCCTTAGCTAGATAACCTCAAATGCATAAATGTTTTAGGCTTGGTGTAACATCCCGTCAAGATATTATGGATTATTAAATAAATAAAATAAATAAATAAAAACAACGCGCATTTAATAATACCTCATTTTCCCAAAACACAGGAAAATTTAAAACTTTATTAAACAATCGAATAAAGTCTAAGAATTCCAAAATCATAATGTTATAAAATTACCCATCAGGGTTTACAACTGTTTTCAAAAGCAATAAAGAAAACATAAGCATTTCCCAAGTCTAACCCCTCTCCGCGGCTAAGCGTCACCTGAGCCACCTGCATCAACAACATCTGCTCCCATGTACCGCGTACACGATCATCGCCACACACACGCAGATAGGGTGAGCTTAACAATTAAATCACATATATAAAGTTACAGTAATATAAGCATATAAACACATGAGACTATACATAACATAGACATCTCACATTGCCCCATTCTTTAATTCCTACCATCTGAACCCCAATCAGATTATTCGTGGTCTACAACGTCTAAGGATTACTTCAAGGTGACTTGCTGCCATACCTATCGGCCACAACCGATAGAGCACGTGCGGGATTCTGCAAACTACTTTACTTGGTATCCTATTTAAGAGATAAACTGCAGTTTTAAGTGTTTCTCTCCACAATGACTCTAGTAAGGAAGAATGATTAATCATACTTCTCACAATATCTATAAGAGTCATGTTTCTACGTTCTGCAGTACCGTTCATGCTTGGTTTACCATGAATATTATTTTGAGGAACAATGCCACATTCCCTTAGGAAAAGTGCGAAAATCCCTAGACGTTGTTCACCTGATCCATCATATCTACCGTATGTCACAACCGAAATCGCGACAGGATGACGAATCAAAAATAAAATATTAAAAAGAGTTTTGGAGTTGCCACCATAGTTATTATAGGAAACTATGGAAAACCATAAAAAAAAGCAAGGTCTACGAAAATAGAGTTTGGGTACGGGAGTTGCTTATGCGTAAGGAAGGTGTTAGCACCCTACCACGCCCGTCCTAAGACGATACCTTTAATTAGAATACAAATGGTTGTGGTCTCTTTTAAATCTTTATTTTCCAAAATAATAAAACAAGAAAATTCAAAAGAAACAAAAAAAAAGATTTTTATTTTTTTGGGTCCGACAAGGATTAATCTTTGCTCCTACGTATCTTCATTCATAATGGAGAATCAGGGTCATGTAGTTTTTTATGAAAAAATTTTTAAAGAAAACAATTTGTTCGAAGATGTTGATATCATTTTTTTTAATATTTGAAAATTTTGTATTTTTTTTTAGTAATCTTATAGAAGAGTTAAGGTATTAAGTACTAAGACGACGTGAGCGATCACACGAGCACTTATACATTTTAAAAGTTAAAAGGGTATTTAAATTATTTATTTATTATTATTTTCTTTAAAGAAAAACTTATGAAATAAGATATGATACCAAAAAAGCGTGACTATTATATATCCATAATTTATGAAAACATTAGAAAAATAAATAGATAAATAAATAGAAGATTAGGAAATAACGTTTAGGATTAAATATATTATTTTATTATTTGTAAATAAATAAAAAAGTTATAAAAAAAAACTTAATATGAAAAACATGGCACAACATATTCATAAAATGTTAAAACATGAGATCGCTCACTTATTCATAACTAATGAACCCCAAAATGCATGATAGTAATGCTTTTTCCACACCAAGAAGAAATGGTGAAAACATCAACTTCAACAAAGATCATAACCAAATCTCAACAAAGACCACATAACACAACAAGAATTAAAATTTGTGAACCTGGACGAGAGATTGGATTTACAATAGTTGCGTTGGAACACCAAGAAGCACGTGGGGGTGTTGATTGAAGGTGAGTGGGTTTTTTATATGCGAGGGTTAATAGAAATTGTGTGCTTAGGGTAAGAGAGAGGTCTCCAGAATTTCGAGGGAAAAAAATGTTTTTATTCTTTTGCTTGATGGGTTTATATAAACAAAATTATAAATCTAATGTAATCTCGTAATAAATTCAGTCTTGATTATAAAGAAAATTAAAAGGCAAGAATTGGTCTTAATATTATCACATTATGGAAATCAAATCACAGAAAAAATAGAGCACAAAATCAAACATGATCATGAAAATTGATTCTAATTAGTAAGAGATATTGCTTAGAATCATATTACTACTTTTTTATCTGGAGAAGAGGTGTCATAAAATCAGATCACAAAATCAGAGTAAATGACTCTAAATATTAGAACAAATTCTGTTTCTAATTATTAGACTAACTTCTTTATCTAGAGTAGAAACGACAAATCCTAGAACAGGGGTGAGAATATTAAATTTTGGGCTGCTATTAGCTGCAAAAAAAAATGATCTAGGTGGATAGAGTATTTTAGGCTAAAGCATCAAAAGAAAATACATAAAAGATTAAAGCAGTATTTTTCTTTTTATTTATTATTATTATTATCATTTAAAAAAGAAAAAATTACTTTTTTTATTTTTTTTATTTTTTATTTGTTTAGTTTTTTTTTAAATATACTTTTATTATTAATTATTCTATTATTTTTATTAAGCCGGACGAAATCGGGTGTTGACACCGTAATATTCACCACCACGGTCATATTTGACATCATTAATTTTCTTTCCAACTTGACGTTAAACTTCAGCTTTAAAAGTTAAAATGTCATAAGGATTGGGACTTCTCATAAATCTAAGGGTTTAAAAATCTCATCTAACACTAGCCTTTGAATTCTCTATTTAGAGATATGGCCTAAACATTTATGCCATAAAATGGCTGAGTTCTCATTTATTTTACACTTCGTACCACGAGAATTAATATGACAAATGTCTTTATTGGAACTAACTACATCTAGCAAGTATAGATTATCAATTAAAGAACCAAAACCAACAACATTTGAATTTTGATAAACACTTAATTTATTATTTCCAAATGAAGAAGAAAAACCAAAATTTTCCAAACTAGAGATAGAAATTAAGTTTCTCCTAAAAGATGATACAACAAAAGTCTAAAATAAATCCAAACAAAATTCAATTTTCAACTGTAATCTTAATGTTCCAATAGCCTATATTATGACCTTGTTGCCATCGCCCACATATATAAATCTTTCATTATCACTTAGAGGTCGACTCCAAAGGAAACCTCTATTGAGAAGTGCTTTCTGCAGCATCCTTATATATTCTTCTTTCTCTTCCTATTTTGAGAGTTTGACGCTAAATCAACACTTTCAGTCTTCTCTCTTTGCTGCCTTTGTTCCTCTTCTACTAAATTGATTATTTATTTTAATAACATTTGTTAATCATTAGTTCATTTCACACGTTTTGAGATTGCATTAGAGGGTAATCCACAAATATATAATAGGATAAGGTTTGTCAAAATATAGTAAAAGAGCATTAAAGTGAACCTTTCTTCTAACAATATTTACCAGCAAAAAAACCTTTCTTCACATCAAACATATCAAAACTCAATAAAATATGTAAGTGGAAGGTCATTAAAACTCTAGAAGATCAAAATCAAAGTAACAAGTAGTCCTCTTGTTGAAAAGATGTTAGCAAGATGAAAGGTTATAAAATACCAATTAGAATGGTCCGAGAATTGAAATGAAAGGTAAATTAAAATGGTCCCACATTATAAACTCCTTTATATCTATAAGAAATAACAAGTGAGAAATTGACATGATTCCTTTATACTCCTTTAAGAAAAAGATATAGTAATTAAATAATAGAGAATGGAGAGTTTGTGGTGTAATTCAAAAATACAAGTCATTTGAAAAATATAAATGATTGTACAAGAAAAATAATAGTAATTGTACTATATATATGATTGGTTAGTCGACCACCGGTCGATTGAGATTACTTCAAAGAAGATTTGTCTAACGTAGGTTACAACATGACTTTCCTCGATTGTGGTCTGTTAGTGTTGATGTAACACATACGGTAGTGACGGATTGCTCGATCGCCAGTCAGTTGAGATTACTTCAAAAAAGGTTTGCAAGTTATGAACAACATCAACTTTGAAGAGTATCGCACCCAAAGCCAACAGTTGGACTGCCCCCAGGACTCCACCCTAAGGTCCAGTTATCCAAATTATGCAGCAGCAATCAGTAGTCGCTCGGTCGCTCAACGGTCACCTTGCAATGTTTGCAGTTGGACTACCCTAGGATTCCACCTTGGGTCCATTTATACAAGTTATGAGTAACAACTATTGGTTGCTCGATCGTCAAGCGATCTCCTCCCAATAACGTGTTATGTCATTTGCATAACAACGTTGCCTAGGAGGCAGCACCAAATGATAGAAAGAATAAATAAGCAGCTTCGTAATTGTTGTAAATAGGTCAGTAATTAGGTTTAACAAAGGAAACTGGGCTTTGATTAGACCAACCCTAATCACAGACTTATGTAGAAAACTATAAATACAAGTCAAAGGTATGGTTGTTAGGACTTTTCTCTCACATTTACTATAACATTTATTTCTTTCGACCCATCAAACCTTAGTTGACTTAAGCATCAAAATGCCCTTAGCTGACTTAAGCATCAAAGTGCCCTTAGCAAGTACACACGATTGGAGGAACGAACAACTAGAGCGAAGGATAGAAGACTCGGTGAATTGTTTTAGTAGATGTTCAACCCTTACACCCAAAACAGTAATAATTACCGTAATAAAATAGAATATATAAAATGTATTATATCAAAACTATAGTACTCCTTATTTGTTGTTAAAAAATAATTTTCCAGTTTATATATACTTATTGATAACTAGAGGCTTAATGAACTAGAAAAAACTTGAAAAACTAAAATGAAAGGATAAAAGTAAGACTAATGAATGTATTTAAATTTTTACTTTTAAACAGAATGAAAGAACAAAATACACTGCTTCATTGACCAAACAGAAAGAGTTCTGGTAACTATAGGATATACAAAAGCCAATATTAGTGAAAGGTGACAAATAGGAAAATGATGTTCACCTCAAAACCTTCTTGCTTCAGAGCTTCAATACACTTAGTGGTCAATCAAGTGTCAGGTGTAACATCCCTAAGGAATATTACTGATATTAAATAAATGAAATTGGAAAATACAATAAATGCCGCATTGTATATAACCAATTTCCCAAAACACGGGAAATATAAAACTTTAAGGGATGTTACATCAGGAAGCCCATCACCAAACTCAATTTTTGCCTGCAACCAGGAATTGAATTTTGAATTAATTTTTTTATAAAATTACATCTAATCATGTTAAGAATTCAAATTGAATTCTAAACTACTATAATAAGTCTTGTTAGTTGGTAATTATTTGGCACAATATGTTATTTGGATAAAAATAAAGGTACAAATGTGCCATTTTTTATCTTAAAAGATAAATAATGCTATCTACATAGGTACGTGGCACATTATGCTATTATGTTATTTGTGGAAACTCTTGCTTTTAGTGTGTTATTTGGGTGAAAATTTCTTACAACTCCTTTTATTATTCGTATGCACGAGAGGAGAGTGGATGGAATGAAGGTAACTTTGGACATGTAGGTTGCATTTGTCACATTGCACACAATTTTATTAAGCAGTTCAAGAGTACAACACTTAAGAAAGACCTTGTAAATATAATTAAATAATTATTCTCTCAAAACAAAATTTTAAAATTAAATTAACTACTTTGTATCTTAACTTGTTTCATTGTTTCATTGTGTATGCAACATACAAAATGACATTCTTGCACAAACTACTATTACAACATAATAAGGAAAGTCAATCTAGAAGCACCAAATTGGATTGATGAAATTTTTAGAAATAAGTGGGCATTTGCATGGAATGGTAGATGATGAGGTCATTTAATGATCAACTTAGTTGACAGATAAAATTGGATTGATGAAATTTTTAGAAATAAGTTGGCATTTGCATGGAATGGTAGATGATGAGGTCACTTAATGATCAACTTAGTTGACAAATAAATTCAATCCTAAAATAATCTTCCAATATATATATTCGATGTAACATTTTTTTTACAAAAAGATAGAGGGAAGTTATAACAATGATTAATGTTGATCATGTATAATCCGAAGTTGCATCAAAGGCATTAGATAATGTTCATTCTATAAGCGCAAATGGCTTGGATGATTTGGTGCTTGAAGATTTGATGGAGAAACATGAAGTCATTACCTTGAAACATGTTGGAACCATGTTTAAATTGATGAAGGTGTGAAGATTTGGTGTTTCACGTTGATCAAGCCTTATGTGCATGTGCTATATGTGGATTAGTCATGAAGAAAACAAGCTTGAAGATTGGAATTCATATTGTAAACCATTTAGCATTGTATATATGTATGAGGTCTTATTTGTGTCTTTTAATCTATTGAAATGTTTTTCAACATGTTAAATGATGTCTTTTAATTCATTGAATGACTTTTTAACAAATTAAAAGGTTTCCTGTAATAGCTTTAGTTGTTACATATTCAATCAGTTGATTTATTTTGGAATTGACTGATTTCACTTAAGATAAGTGAAACCAACCAATTGATTCAAAAATCAACATGTTGAATTCATAACAGTTTGACTATAAAGTGTGTTTTTTCTCGAAAGAGAGGTAAGGATTACCATTTTGAGTGCGAAACTTTCTAGAATTCGTGGAATACTCTCTCTTTCATGATCATATTGATGTGCATATGTTGAAGATTGATCTTAGATCCTTCTTGGAGGTTTTTGCATGGTTTTTAAAGCTTGGAGGAAGAGGTTTGGTAGGCTAGGTTGTGCCACCACTTAGGTTTGATCTTTTTCAAGCTTCTGGGTTGTGCCTGGTGGTTTTCCAAGTCTGCAAGGGTAGACTTGTTGTGCTTGTGTTGATTCTTGTGTGATTCAAGAGTCATAGGTTGTAGTTTTGCATATTTTGAAAGTGTAATCTTGTAAACTTTGTAAATCTTTTGAAATAGTGTCAAGTCAGGCTCGGGTTGCCTTGGCAAACTAGATGTAGCTCAGGTTTGAGTGAACCAGTATAAAAATCTTGTGTATTGTGCTTGTCTCTAACTCTTCTCACTTGATTTGCACTTTAAAGTTTAAAGAAATTTGGTTTGAACCATCTTTTTAATATTCTTGTGTGTTCTGGCATGATCTGAAGCTTTGCTCATATTTGTATTACTCATTGGAATAAATCTTGTTTGATCTTTCATATTGTTTTTGGTTTAAATCACAAATTCCCATTTCTGCAGTTTAGTTTTTTAGTTGATTATTTTTGTGATTTAATTTGTTGATTCACACAGTACTATATCTATTTAATGAAATCAATCGATTGTCTTTATTTTTGATCGGTTAAAAGTGTGCAGTCTAACAGCTTTTGCATCTTCTGGTTGATTTAATTCAAGTTAAAATTGTTTTAAGCTTTTAAAAGTTACCTTATTTTTTAATTAGCCGATTCAACCCCCCTTCTTGGCATTTCACCCATTTCAATGATTGCACATTCAAAATCAAACACTCAGAGTATTTGAATTTGACAAAAGTAACAAGAGGTTCTTGGTCAAGGAGATGATTAACCCAAAAGAGTTTTGACTAGTAAGAAAACGTGTCGCTAGATTAGACAAACGATGGTGCAATTATAGGAAGTTCCAAAAATTGCACTTAGTATATTCTAATGTGTTTATTGCTTGTACACATATTTGTTATGATTTTGACATATAGATTAATCTTGTGTACAAATTGGATGAAATGGAGCCTACAATAATTTGTTTGGCAATCTTAGGTATAAAGATTATGAACAAACACATAGAGGTCAATAAGTGTACCACAATCCAACAAATAAAAAAAGCTTCAAAGGTCGTCCAAATCTTTAAGAATTGGATTGAAATAAACATTGGAAAACGAAGTCTTCCAAAGTGATGGTTGTATTGTCAAACACCATGGTACATAAAAAACAATTATCTCAGGAGTCCTACTATTTGATATTCAACTCTCAATCACTAATGTAAAAGGGTTTTATAACGTCACTAGTTTCATGTCAAATGTAGCAAAATTTGACGTTAAAATGGGCGGTGACATTTTTGTAAATATTTTGTCAAAATTGACGTCAGACATCCTCATAACAAACATCAATTTTGAATTTGATGTCAGACCAAGGGTAGTCCGATGCCCTTTAACGTCTATTAGCCCTAGGTCCTACATCCTTTAGCGTCTATGGGCCCTAAGTTTGACGTCCTTTACTGTCTATTATAAAGGAGTCCCTGATTTAGACTCAAGTTTTCATTCTCCCCGATTGCATTTCACATTAAGGTTGATATTTTCATTCACATGTACCGTACAGGTTGCATTTTTGTGATTTTGCATTTTGACTCAAATTTTTTTTGTATTTGAATCTTGAGTGTTTAGGTCTAAGATGTTGGTCACATATTCAGAGTTGTGAAAATTTAGGGTTAAAAACTTCAAATTAGTCACAAACTCTAAGGTTTTTTTTTTGGTAGTATTTTTCACTCATTTTTCCATATTTTATAGCTTTATTTAAGATACTGATTACTTGGAAAATTTTGAAAATTTTTGAGGTTATTTCTTGAATTGTATATTAATTTTCAATGATTTCAATGAAGGAAAATATTAACACAAAAAATTTAAAAAAAAATAATAACGCACAAATTGACGTTGTTGTCTTTACAATATACCTCAAGTTAATGTCTTTTGTTAAGAGGACCTTTAACTGATGTAAAAAACTTAAAATAGCAAAGGTTAAACTTTTTATTAGTGAAAAACAATAATATTGTATATTTCTAACATGTTATTAACATAAAAAATCAATAAATTATTTAACTTTTTAAATCTTTATGTATATTATTGAATATTTACAATTTCAAGGTTTTTAAAAAGTAACGATAAATCTTTTAATATCGTACTTTTATAAACACAAATTTTATTCATTCAATTTTTTTTTTCATTACTAATATATTTACATAGTATTAAAACAAATCAACTTTCTTATTTAATCAATTTTTTCAACAATTTGTGAGGCAATTTTTTTTATTATTTATAAAACTGTTAAGTATCATTTAAAGTTTTTATATTTTAATTACTTATGTAACTTATAGCTATGTATTTGTTTTTTCTGTTTTTTAATTTTAAATAAATAAATATGACTTGTACGACAAGTGTCGGTATACGGAATTCTAATATGCAAATATCATTATCATATATCATTGTTGCAGACACGACTCAAACTTTCTGAATCATCGTCTTCTAACTAGGGATGGCAATTAGGACCTGGTCCGCGGGCCCGGCCCGTAGGTTGCAGAAAAAAAGTGGGACGGGTCAGGGTAGTGAGCCCGTAGGCCCGTGCGGGCCGGCCCACAAGCTCGCATAAAATTTAAAAAAAAAACTTGTACTTATGTATATTAATTACTTCTTTTATGGATTCTTGCATTAACGTTTCAAATTTTTGTATAACTGGAAAAGACAAATATTATGTAATTTTTAATGTGCTAAAATTTAAAGAATACATTGTGTATGTCATAGTATGAATATGATGAAAATGTTGAATTATCAATTTATCATCTAATTCCCCAAAGTCTTTACTTAATTTTACGAATTTCTTAAAGTTTCCCAATTTTTAAACATTGAAAGTTTTATCATAAAAAAAAAAAAAAAAAAAAAGCGGGCCGGCCCGCAGGCCAAGAAGTATGCGAGGCGGGCCAGTGTTTTCAGCCTGCATAAAATATGCGGGGCAGGACGGGCCGGGTCAGCCCGAGTTGTGCATGCCTGATGCGGGGCGGGCCTAAACGGGCCTGATGCGGAGCGGGCCTAAACGGGCCTGATGCGGAGCGGGCCTAAACGGGCCTGATGCGGAGTGGGCCTAAACGGGCCTGATGCGGGACGGGCCTAAACGGGCCTGATGCGGGGCAGTCCTAAACGGGCCTGACGTGGGGCGGGCCTAAACGGGCCTGATGCGGAGCGGGCCTAAACGGGCCTGATGCGGGACGGGCCTAAACGGGCCTGATGCAGGGTGGTCCTAAATGGGCCTGATGCGGGGCGGGCCTAAACGGACCGGGTTGGCCCGCATTGCCACCCCTACTTCTACCTTCCTCACTCCATAAACATGAGCATGTCCTAAAAATGCATTCAGCTCAAAGTTTTCATTATTTTTAATAATTCTTCTTCCAAACCAAATATACCCATTTTATCAATCTATCTATCCATACATGGAAGCCAGAAACTCATGGCGATTCGTGCTTCTTCTGGCTCTAGTTTTACTTCTCACATGGCTTCATCTTCCATCACTTCCAAACTCTAAATTTCACTCAAGATGGTACATCCCAAAGAACACCTTCTACTCATCATCCCCTACCTATCATCACCTTGAATCAGAAACTCCTCAACACCCTCTTGACCCTCTAACCATCCAAGAGTTCAACAGGGTCAGAACCATCCTCTCTTCTCACCCTCTCTTCAAGTCCTCGTCCAGCTACACTCTAAACTCTGTGGTCCTTGAAGAACCAGACAAAAAACTAGTCCTCAAATGGAAAAAGGGTGATCCACCCTTGCCAAGGAAGGCTTCCGTGGTTGCAGTTGTCAATAGGGTCTCTCATGTTTTCACTGTGGACCTCGAAATCGGCCATGTCACGAGCCATGAAACCGGTTTGGTTTCTGGGTACCCCATGGTTACTGAAGAGGACCTGTACGGGGTGCGAGAGGCTACCCTCAGGTGCCCTGAGTTCAACAACTCGCTCGCCAAACGTGGTCTGAATTTAGATGACCTGGTATGCTCGTCGCTGTCTTCAGGGGGGTATGAGAAACTGGAGGAGGAGGAGAATAGAAGGTTGATGAAGGTGACGTGCTATTCCAAAGAAGGCATTGTCAACTTCTACATGAAACCAATCGAGGGTTTCACTGCTTTGGTTGACATGGATAGTAAAGAGGTGCTGGCTGTTTCAGATGATGGCAAAAACATCCCTGTGGCTAATGCTTCCAACACTGATTACCGTTACTCCATTCAGAAGCTGAGAGGGGAGATGAGGCTGCTGAATCCAATATCCTTGGAGCAACCAAAAGGTCCTAGCTTCAGTGTTGATGGGCACATGGTGAAGTGGGCAAACTGGGAATTTCACCTCAGACCTGACCCAAGAGCAGGGATCATAATTTCACAGGTCAAGGTGAGGGATCCTGACACATCAATGCTGAGAAATGTAATGTACAAAGGGTTCGTATCTGAGCTATTTGTGCCCTACATGGACCCCACAGAAGGTTGGTACTTTAGGACATACATAGATGCTGGTGAGTATGGGTTGCAGTCAATGCCGTTAATGTTGGATAATCTTTAATCTTGTTAGATAATCTTTAATTTTGTTAGATGATATTTAGATTATATTTTAGATTATAGAGTTGTTTTTATTTAGCAAAGTGATAGGGTATTTTATATTTGGTTAATTAGATTTAAGTTAGTTGTTATTTTAGTTAGTTAGAATATATAAGATTTAGTTTGATATTATGGGGTATTAGATAAGATTAGATTAGATAAAGATTTAGTTTGATTTGTTATTATTTGGTTTGTAATTGGCTATATAATAGCGTATTCTCCATCAATGAAAAATACCACAATGAGTTACATTGCATATTCTTCTAGTGTGTGTGAGTTTTTTCCAACAAAGTGGTATCAGAGCTTTATGCTCTGAGTACCGAGTGGAGAGAGAGAGAGAGAGTGTGTGTGTGAGTGAAAACAAGTGTGCGCTTAAGTGCTTTGGGAGAAAAAAAAAAGAGGAGAGATGGCAAAGGTTGTGAACGGTATGACGGTGCCGCAATTGACGAAGAAAACCAATTATGATAATTGGTGTCTGCAGATGAAGACCCTTCTGGGATCCCAAGACATTTGGGATATAGTGGAG
>Ga0214544_1010341_pt1 | contig 13801 bp, 6 predicted proteins | sample CNSS3metaG_FD_160074 | JGI IMG/M metagenome (GOLD analysis project Ga0214544, IMG submission 160074) | Root nodule microbial communities from cowpea collected in UCLA plant growth center, Los Angeles, California, USA - CNSS3 | ecosystem: Host-associated > Plants > Roots > Nodule | place: USA...
TAGCCTTTGGATGAAGACTTGGAAAAGAAGACACTCTCTTAGCCCTTGGATGAAGGAGGCACATGGGTGGAGTGTGGACTTGGCTCCATGGGATGCATGATCCATGAGGTGTAGGAAGGAATGTTGAATTCCACTTAGTCTACCTTTGACCTTTGGTAGCTCATGGCCAAATCTCCTATTGGGCTTAGTCAAGCCCAATTTTATCAATTCAACTACACATTGTTTGATTTATTATTCTAGAAAAACAAGGCCTAAACAATGGCCCAATTTAAATCTATACTACTTCCTTCATGTATCATCTCATATTTTAGAGATTTCTTTAGCCCATGTGAATAATGTAAAAAGCCCATGATTGACTTGATCATCTTGTGAGAGGCCCATGTGAATCTTTCTCATCATGCTTCTAGTGATTGGGCCTTTATGTGGGCTTGGGCTTGTTGAAGCATTTGAGGTTGGGCTTGTTGGGGTCACATCATTTTTCAATCAATTGATTTCACTTAAGTTAGGTGAAATCAGCTGATTGTACGAAAAATTCAATTGACTATTTTCACTTAAACAAGACTATATAAGTTGTGTTTTCGCCAGCAGAGGTGCAAATCTAATTTTTTGAGCACGAAACTTTGTCATTCATCTCTGAAAAACTCTTGCTCTACAATACACAACTGGAACTCGTGTTTTGAAGATCTTGGTTGATCTTGGAGGCATTTTGGCTTGTGAGTGTAAGACCTGAGAAATTTAAATAATTAAATAAATAATTATTTAATAAAGGCGGGTAGTAGAAGCCTTTAAGGCATTTAATGTTAGTTATTGTGACGTGGAAAAGTGCTAGCTTATGTGGTTAAGAGTACTTTATTTGTGTGAGAGGACTTGGGTTTGAGTCCTATGTATGCTATTTGTGTGTTGTTTGAATTGTTTTAATTTTAATGATATGCATGATTATGTTGAGTGATAACATAATTATAGAATTATAGAAATTATCACAAACATGATTTGGTTGAATTGGTTGTGCCTTTGTCTTGTGATACCATGGTTGTGTGTTCAAACCTTGCTGAGAACGAAATTGATTTGTTTATTTTTGCTAATGTAATTGTGAGTTGAATGTGAAAGGGTGGAGAAACCTTAGAGACATTGGATAGCCAAGGGAGTTGGGAAAAATAACCATAATGGTCTATGAAAGGTAATAATAGACATTAAAAAGGTCATTTTTCGTTTTATTTCTTTTTACCACAATTAGGAGCCATATAAAAGGGGAGATTTAGGCAATTAAGAGGGTTTTTGAAGTCTAAAACCTAGAGTGGGAAGGGAGCACGAAGTCTGAGTGGAAAGGTGAATTTAGGATTTGAGAGCAAAGTTGTATTCTGATTGGGAGAGCAAAGGAGGGTTCTTAGATATCACAAAGCTAAGGTTAGGCAACCATTTGAAGCAAGGATTTCCAGGTTAGCGGAGCTCTATGCTTTGATTGTTAATTTCATGAATGAATTGCATAATTTGATGCTTGTGTGCCCTGAATTTTCGTGCTCTATGTGATGAGGTTGGAATTTTGTGGTTTTTGCACACTATTTGATTAACCCCTTAAATTTTGTATGAATAAGATAAGGGCTTTTGCAATGCATGATTGGGTATGGTCTCATCTCACGATTTGAGAGTCTAATTGGGGGTTTATAACATGTTTTAGTGAATGAATTGTAAAAAAATAGACCATTGGGTTATTTGGTAATGAGCAAATTGTGTTTTGGCATTGTATTGTGGTTTACGTTATTTTGTGTGCGTAGTTGTGAAAATGTCTGGTTTTCTCGCCCAAGAAAGTAAGGCTCGCCTAGGCTAGAAAACCAGAAATGCGAGAATATTTGTACGCGAACATCTCGCTCAGGCGAGGGTATCTCGCCTAGGCGAGAACCCGCAAGAGTTGTGTGGTTCTGCTTGAGCCCCTCGCTCAGGCGGAGGGTTTTATTTTTGGGCGACTGAGACTCTCGCTCAGGCGAGAGGTTCTCGCTTAAGCGAGAAGTTGTGCAGAGTTTTGTGGTTTGGCTTAACTCGCCGCCTAGGCGAGTGTTTTGGTGTTAGGCGAAGGGCAATCTCGCTCAGGCGAGTAGAGACTCGCTTAAACGAGGCTTCGCTATGAACCACTGTGGCACACTCGCTCAGCCAAGGAAGTTTAGCTTAAGCGAGATAGGCCTGATCACTTAAGCTAAGGCTTATAACCAAGCGAGTTTAGTGCAGTTTATGTGTATTGTTGTATGCATTTATGCGAATGTGGATCAGGAGATGTTGTGCCATGAGCGGGTAGGTTCATGGATGGTGGTTGACATTTAATGGTATGAGCAGGGAGGTTCATACTCAATTACTCTCCTGTGGAGATACGAGTGGTGTAGGTTCATATGTTTCGTGTTCATAGTTGAGAGATGTTGCGTGTAGGGAGGTACGTAGGTAGTGGATCACATGTGTTGGACTACGGGCAGACAAGTCCGTAGATTAGGACTACAAGCGGGGAGGTTCGTAGAGGCAGGACCACAAGGGGGCAGGTTCGTGTGAGCATCATGAATCTTGAGTCCATGGCTAACTTTGTTGTTAAATTGGAGGTTTAAAAGCCTTGGGGGTATTAAGGATATGACCATGGTCTAACTATGAGAATATATTTGGTGTATTTATATTATTTAATTGATATGTTTCTTATATTCTTTTGAGCTCACCCTTTTTGTTTGTGCTTGGCGATGATCGTGTAATTCTTTACACGGGAGCAGTTGATGATACAGGTGATGCTGCTAACACCTGAGGCGGAGAGAGGGCTAGCTTGGAGATTTTGAGCTAGGGATTTTCTTGTGATTTTCATTGTCTTGTCGGATTTTGGAACTTGTAATAAAATTACTATTTACCATTATTTAAATTATGGCACGATTAATAATGTTTTAAATTTTCCCGCGTTTTGGGAATAATAATGTACAACATTTGAATTTATTTATTCTTATTTATTTTATTGATTTATTTTAATCTAGTAATTTCCAGTAGGGATGTTATAGTGAGTAGCTTGAAGAACACATGTATGGTTGGCTAGGGACAACCACCATCACGTTTGGATGTTCTTGTGCCTATGGTTGGTTTGCCTGATGTGATTTCAGGTCTGTAAGTGTTATTCTTGCAGGGTGTGTGTCTAGATTTTTGTGTGAGTAAAAAATCTTGTGTTTTGTTGTTCAAAAGTGTAATCTTGGTGTGTGATTTGTAAAACTTTTGAATATCGTGGAAACTAGGCTCAAGTTGTCTTGGTAAACTGGATGTAGCTCTGTGATTGAGTGAACATGTATAAAAACAGTTGTGAATTTCTCTTTCTCTCATCTCACTCTCTTTGAAATTCTTTAAAAACTCAAGAAAACCAAGCAATTTTATCTTTGGTGTGATTTAATGCATTCTTGTATAATCTAAGGCTTTATACTTGTTACAAATACTGATTGGCACAAGTCTTGTGTGTAAAAGATTGTTGTTTGAGTTGAATTTGTGAATTGTGCATTCTGCATAAATCTCTAGTATTTTAGTCGACTGAATTGTCTTTTTACTCGACTGTTTCATAGCACCAAGAACAATTTAGTCTTTTGTTTTATATTTTAATCCACTGAAAGTGTACTGGTCTGCTGCATTTACATCAAAACTTTCCAGTCTATTAGATTCAATTGAAAAGAGGTTTAAGCTTTCGAAAAAGTTTTATAAAGCCAATTCAACCCCCCCTTCTTGGCTAAATTCACCATTTCAAAAAATTAACAAAAATTTCATTCTTGCATGGGAATTCAGAGGAACAAATTTACATGTTGCAGCTAGATGGATTCCTTGCGGTTGGAAAAGAGAACCATGTGTGTTTGCTGATAAAAATCCTTGTATGGTTTAAGATAGAGCCCGAGGTAGTGGTACAAGAGGTTTTATGCTTTTATGGTTTCCTATAATTTTGTTCAAAATGAGTTTGATAATTTTTTTTATAGTAGGAAGTTGTCAAATGGTTCCTATATATATTTGTTACTGTATGTGGATGACATGTTAATTGCAGCTAAGAGCAAGAGTGATATTGATGCTCTTAAAGTTGTTTGAGCAATGAGTTTGAGATGAAGGATTTGGGTGCAACCATGAAGATTTTAGGAATGGAGACTTGGAGAGACAGGAATGCCGGTTTGCTTTATGTATCTTAGAAGAAATACATTGAAAAGTTGTTATAGTCTTTTCAAATAGAGAATTCTAAGCCTATTAGTACTCCTTTGGCAACAAATTTTAAACTTGATGCTAACACTCTTCCTGATACTAATAAAGAGAAGGATTATATGAATGAGGTTCCTTACTTTGCTATTGTTGGGAGCTTGATGTATGTTATGGTTTGTACAAGACTAGATTGGCTCATGTTGTGAGTGTGGTTAGTAGACTTATGTCTAATCCTAGGAAAGCTCACCTAGAGGTTGTGAAGTGGATTATGCGATATTTAAAAGGTACTAGTAATATCTGATTGGTTTATGGTTCTAATTATATTTAGTGTGTTCTTATTGGTTATGCAGATTCTGACTATGGTGGAGATCTTGTGAAAAGAATATCTTTGACATTTTATATCTTCACTCTTTCTGGTTGTGTTATTACTTGGAAAGCAACACTTCAACCTAATGTTGCTTTGTCTACCATTGAAGCGGAATACATGTCCTTGACAAAAGGAGTCAAACAAGGTGATGGCACACTCTTTGCTAAGGGTCCAATCACAAGAAGCATGGCTAAGAAAATTCAAGAAAATTTAACAACATCTAGTCAAGGTGAAGCTAAACTCCTTTTCACTTGGGCCATCATGGAGAATTTTTAGACCTTGTATTAAGGGTCATGTAGTGTAAGACCCGTTGAATTTAATTAATTAAATAATTAATTAATTAATAAATGCGGGTGGGAAGGATATTTATGACATTAAATTATAATTGGTATGACGTGAAAAAGTACTAGCTTAAATGGTTGAGAATACTTTGATTGTGTGAGAAGACTTGGGTTCAAGTCCTGTATATGCCAGTTTTGTTTAATTATTTGTTATTATTTTAAATATATGTTAATCATGCTGTGAAATAATATGAGATTTGGATTATATTGATTAGCATGAAACATGAATTGGCATGATGGTTTGACATTGATTTGGCATTTGCATAGTTATGGGTTCAAGACTTGGAAAACCCAAATTAAATTTGCATTTTCGTTTTTGATCATTGACCTAGCTTTAAGGCACTACTTTAAAAGGCAAAAGTGAGGTTGTGGAAAGGTTTTGCAAGGCTGGAAATATACTTAGAAAATAGATACCAAAACCAAGAATGAGTAGATTGTAGTGAGTGAACTATTGAGGCTGGTTGAGGAGAATTAAGGGTAGTTATTGGTGATCAAGGGAAAAGCTTGAAATTTTCAAGTTTGGCAAAGGAAACCAGGTTAGGGGAGTTTTTCTCGTTTTATTGATATGCGTGGTTAAATTACATAATGTATATCTTGAATTGTATGATCAATCTTGGATTCTGTTCGAATTGTTGTGTTTCTGGAAAAATTCCCAGAAACCGCCTGGCGGGCTACGCATAGCCGCCAGGCGGCACATCGTGATCTTGGTATTTCTGGGTTCCTGCAAGGAACCGCCTGGCGATAATCTCCCGACCGCCATACACATAGCTTTTCTTCAGTTTTCTGGGTTTTGGGATGAAGGGCCTGGCAGTGACTGTTCAACGGTCAGGCGACGTGAACCTGTTTGGTCTGATTTTGATGATTTTGAGGTTCTTGTGTGTTTTTTATCGGAGGGTAATCATGGGATAGCTGCTAAAGGGGGATATAACTTGTATTTCATTGATTTTTAGTGTAATTGGTGGTGGAACTGAATGGAACAGTGAGGAGAGGTGTAGGGTTAATGGTGTGAGAATTGTAGGTCTTGGAGATCAAATAATGGAAACTTAATTGAATAATTCTATTGATGTACTGGACTAATGAGTTTGTTGGGGTTGCAAAACAATTGGAAGAATGTGATCAATCTGCATTTGGAAAGTTGGGAGGAGAAAAAGTAGTGCGAATGTGGGAGTTCTAGGAATTCGCCAAAACTGTATGCACCGCCTGGCGGCACGGGTCTTACCGCCAGGCGCCATCTCAGGAAACCAGAATTAGAGATGTTGCGAGAGCTGTTGGAAATTATTGGATTTTAGAAAAAAAATGTTAATGCGGATTATGGAGAGTTGGAAAGGTTAGCGTAATGATAATCTTGTAAGGAGCATGACTTTATAACTTGATAGTAGAATAAGTTGGAGTATTGTGGAATTTAGGATTTTGAGTGCGCAAAGATTATAGGTATAGACTGTGTACAATGGATTTAGTAGAAAGGTTGGGTTTGAAATTATGTAATCCAATGGAACTTATTGATATAAAAGTGTGAGGGCTGGGAAGCAAATTGTTAAACCAGAATATAGTGGGAAATCTAGCTTGCAAATCATTTAATGATGTTGTACAAAATCTTAATTAGTGGAAATTGTAACATAGGAGAATCAAATATGTTGGGGGTCAAACGAGGTAGATCATAAGCATAAGTGTGGGCACTGATATAGACTATGGTTATAACCTTCAAACTTCGTTGAGTGAGGAACAAGGGTTGGACGCGAGCAACAGTGCCTAAATGCAGACCAGTACAGTGAAAGTGGCGAAACTGGTATGGCGCATGGCGGTGGGGGTTAGGCCGCCAGGCAATAGCAAGGGAACAGTGGGGTCCTGGACTTGGTGGCGCCTAGCGGAGGGGAAGGTACCGCCAGGCGATAGCGGCGGTGTGGATTGTTCTGCCAGGCGGTGATTGCAGAATTGTTGATTCTTAGGCGTTTGGCGCCTGGCGGTACGTGTTCCCCGCCAGACGGTCTGGAATTTGTAGCGCCTAGCGGTACTTGTCCCCCGTTAGGCGATTTGGTTGTTGTAAGTCCTACTTGTTGGACTTTTTAGGTGTGATCTACAAGGCTTTTGGCGATGCTTCAAAGATAAGATTGTTGGGTTCCTTGAGTTGAGCTCGGAACGTATCCCTTGAGTTGAGCTCGGGGTAGGGGTTAAGCATGTAGCATTCCTCGAGTTGAGCTCGGAATGGCATCCCTCGAGTTGAGCTCGGGATGGCGGATAAACACGAGGAACCCTTGAGTTGAGCTCGGGTTGGCGAGTGTTGCCGGTGTGAATGTGTTGGTTGTGGCCAGTACGGATGGGTCCAGACCGATTGCCCTCCTCAGTAATAACTAATGAGTTTGGTAGTCTTGGGACAATACGACTTATGTGTTATTTTGGAACTCCACCTGACATTACAGTGTATGATCTGCAGCAATGGTTTCCCTCACGTGCTCTGTCAGTTGTGGCCGATAGGTTTGGTAGCAAATTACCTTGGAGTAGTCTCTAAGAGAGGTAGAACACGAATGATCTAGTGGTGGCCAGGTGATGAGAATTAAAAGAATGGGAACACTCTGGGATGTTTGTTTGGTTTATATATATATATATATATATATATATATATATATATATATATATATATATATATATATATATTTTGTGTGTGTGTATACAACTTGTGTATGTTTTAATTGTTAAGCTCACGCTATCTGCTTGTGTTTGGCGATGATCGTGTGCGCGATACACGTGAGCAGAGGATTTTGATGCGGGTGGTGCTGGTGATGCTTAGACATGGAGCGGGGGATAGCATGGGAGTCTTTTAATTATTATATTTTGGAAAGAATTTGTAAACTCCTATGAGACTTTTTGTTTATTAAGTCAGTTTTATAAACGATGGTTTTGTATTCATATGTGGCTTTTATGGTACTTTAATAAAAGTTTTAAAATTTCCCGCGCTTTTGGGAAATGAGGTTTATCATAAATGTGTTGCCTTTATGATTTTATTTCTTTTATTTCTTTTACTCGCTTTAAATTCGTAATATCCTGACCGGATGTTACATGTAGTGTAGGTTTTCCTTTGAAGGCCTTGTATTAAGGGCTATGTAGTGTAGGGTTTTAAGAACAATCTTGGTTAAGTAGGGAGCATCATCTGCGCCTAGCTTAAGCAACTCTTTGATGTTTAATTATGTTAATCAACAGGATAAGTATTTTTTGTGTGGCCAAGTTGGCCATTTCGCAACTAATTTTCATGTTGAGGATTTTGATACTGTTGATGATAGCCCAATTCACAAGAAGAAATATCAGGTTTGAGAATTAAAGTCCAGCATATTATTTTTTTTGTTCTTTTCAATTAGATGGTTATGCATCTTTGAAATAATAGTTGTAAATGTACACAGGGAATACAGTGTTCATTTATCGTTTGCTTAAATGCATTTAGTGTTCCTTAATGTTGATGTCTAGGAATTTCCCTCAAGATTATCCTAAAAATTAAGCTCCACTACAAGGTTGTATACATATGTTACAACCTGTGTACTACATTTGATTGAATAATAAAGCTTTTTCATTCTCTAAATTCTATCTACAAAATATTCTGCTCTATGTCTTCTATTCTAAATTCAGCACTTCAGTGTAGATGATAATACATACAAACCAGTAATACATAATTCTTTGCATGTTTCTTCTAAATGGTATTTCGTCCTAAAAGCAGCATCCCATAATGTGGTGCGAACATAGGATAAGAATTTCATTTTATTTGTAGTCTTTTGTTGCTAACAATAGATTGTGCTAATAAGACCTAAGGAAATACTCTTCCTTTTTCTATGAGAGCTACACATACTGATTGCATGAAGCTTATGATTTAGCATAGTTAGAACTGGGCCCTTATATAGCAATATAGCATTTGTACAGAATTAGAGATTGACTACTCTATTGCTGAAAAATGTTACTGATAAATAAAATACTCAATTGTTGAAATGTCACTGATAAACAAGCCCGCCAACAGAATAGCTACCCAATTGTGTGTGTGTTTTTTGTGATATTGTTAAGTTCATATTTCAAAAGGATGAAAAAATAGCAATGGATAGTACGCATTCAACATTTAAGCGTACCCAAATTTTCATCTTTCACGAGAATCAATGAAAGATAAAAGAACAAAAGTTAACAAATCATTGAATCATAACGGTTGTAAGGCCCACTTATTATATACCTTATTTTAAAGGAGCTGCCCTAAATCAGTTAAGCCTAAGGCTGGCCCATAGGTAGCCAAACACCCTAATTTGTCCTAACCCACCCATTCATCTCACTTTCAGAAAAATAGGTATCTCTTACTCTTTTCCTTAGAGTTGTTGTCATTTCTCTGCTAGGGTTTGGTACCACCTTGGTCAAGCAAGTTCGAACTCAGTTCTTTCTCCACGTAAGTTGTCCCTCATCCCGTACTTGCCTATTTTCCAGCACTATTGTATTGGTTCCAACTATTGTTCCTCTTAGTAACTTTAGTTCCTACTGTTCCTATACTTTTTCCATCTCCTTAAGTTGTTCCTTGAGCTGTCATGCCCCACTGCTTAGAGTCGAGGCCCTTTTCTAGCTATTTCCAAGTAAGGGAAGCTAGGGTTCCTTGAGTTTTGTAGCATACGATTGATTTTATTGGTGGACCATGTTTTAAATGTCTGATTGATGTTGTGTATGTATGAAATTTGAGTTGGGTATGTCTTTACTATGTTTTTGGAATGATGCTCACGTGAAAAAGGGTAGAGACCTGTTAAACTCCCCTAGGCGAGTGTGTCTTTCGCCCAAACGAGGAGCTCTCGCCTAAGCGAGGAGCATCTCGCCTAAGCAAGGTTAACAGTGGCTCGCCCGCTCCTCTATTTCGGGTTTTCGCTTGAGCGAAGGCTTCTCGCCTGAGCGAGATGGGCTTGCTTGAGTGAGAGCTCGAGGTGCCCACTACTCGAGAACTCGCCCAGGCGAGAGCTTTTAGCTTGAGCAAGGGATCTCTCTCACCTGAGCGAGAGTATGTGGCCTGAGCGAGATTGACAACAATAAGTTTGGAGGATTGTATGTTTCTATTGTTACAGTTGTTGATTATATTATTTACTTGATTAGTTCCATTCAAAGTGCAAGCATCCGCTAAATCCGACTAATTATATATATTCGGATGAGTTGTGTCTCGAGTCTTTGTGTATTTTTTGGAAGGTCATAACATGATTGGATGATGTATGTGTATTTGATTGTGAAACTGTATATGATCGTATGATAAATCCTTTCTCGCTCTAGCTTACCCTTTTGTTTGGTGTATGTTTTGTGGTGTGGTTTTTCTCTCTTTGCGATAATCATCAATTTGTTGATGTGAGCAGATGCGAGAAATACTCAAGGTCAACAAGGAGATGGTGGTTCCGCTGCATAGCTTGTATGGGCTGGATTCTGTTGTTTTGGGCTTTCTTATAGGGTTATGGCCCATGTATTGGCTAGTCTTTTAAAATCTCATTTTGATTATTGTTGAACCTTCTATCTTGTCTTGTTTTGGCATCGTAGTGTGCCTTGGTTATTGTAAGGTCTAGTGTTTATACTCCAAGACTCCGCTACTATATTATTTTGTGTGATGTTTCCTTTAATTAGGATTATTAATTAAATGGGACGTTACATTTATGGTGTGAGAGTGGTAATTCCTTAGGAGTTGGAAGAGGATATGAGGAAGTCACATCCGCATCTGTTTTCCTGGTAAGTTTTTATTTTCGAGGTCGAAAATTTTTCTTGTTGGGGGGAATGTAAGGCCCAGTTATTATATGCCTTATTTTAAAGGAGCTGCCCCAAATCAGTTGGGCCTAGGGCTGGCCCATAGGGAGTCAAACACCCTAATCTGCCCTAACCCACTCATTCATCTGACTTTCAGAAAAACATGTCTCTCTTACTCTTTTCCTTATAGCTGTTGTCTTTTCTCTACTATGGTTTGGTACCACCTTGGTCAAGCAAGTTCGAACTTAGTTCTTTCTCCACGTAAATTGTCCCTCATCCCGTAGTTACCTATTTTCCAGCACTGTTGTATTGGTTCCAGTTATTGTTCCTCTTAGTAACTTCAGTTCCTACTGTTCCTTTAATTTTTCCAACTTCTTAAGTTGTTCCTTGAGTTGTCGTGCCCCACTGCTTAGAGTCGAGGCCCTTTTCTAGCTATTTCCAAGTAAGCGAAGCTAAGGTTCCTTGAGTTTTATAGCATACGGTTGATTTTATTGGTGAACCGTGTTTTAAATGTCTGATTGATGTTGTGTATATATGAAATCTGAGTTGGGTATGTCTTTACTGTGTTTTTTGGAATGGTCCTCGCATGAAAAAGGGGAGAGACCTGTTAAACTCGCCTAGGCGAGCGCGTCTTTCGCCCAAACGAGGAGCTCTCGCCTAAGTGAGGAGCATCTCGCCTAAGCAAGGTTAACAATGGCTCGCCCTCTCCTCTATTTCGGGTTTTCGCCTGAGCGAAGGCCTCTCGCATGAGCGAGAGCAATCTCACCTAAGCGAGATGGGCTTGCTGGAGCGAGAGCTCGAGGTGCCCACTGCTCGAGAACTCGGCCAAGTGAGGGCTTTTAGCTTGAGCAAGGGATCTCTCTCGCCTAAGCAAGAGTATCTGGCTTGAGCGAGATTGACAGCAGTGAGTTTGGAGGATTGTATATTTCTATTGTTGCAGTTGTTGATTATATGATTTACTTCATTAGTTCCATTCAAAGTATGAAACATATGGATATGCATGAAATCTCTGATTGTATGGATTGGAGTAATAAATTTGGCATGATCTTGGCATGTAATGAGTATAAAATGATTGGTTATAAGAGTGGCATGAAATTGGTATGGATGATTTTGTTATATACGTTGTTGGAACAAGTTGTGGTTATGGTTAGGACGTAATTCCCTGATGGTGTCGTGGTGGTCCCTCATTGGTTAGGACGTAATTCCATGAACCTCTAGGTGATACTTCATGGTGGTGCCTCAGTTGGTCGGGACGTAATTCCATGACCCCTGTTAGTGGGAGTTCATGGTGGTGCCCCATCTATATAATTTATTAAGGATTCAAGGTAAGGTTTCATCCTGACACTCTAAGGAGTCAGTTAGTCTCACATAGAACGGACTGACTATTGTGGTAAGAGTAGCAGGAGGCTTGAAACCCACTAAGGGCTAACCTTGTGTGTGGGGGTTGAGACATTGTAACACTTAGCTCGGGACAGCAGCTCGGTAGAGCAGGGAAGTCCACCACAAGTGCAAGCATCCGCTGAATCTGACTAATTATATATATCTGGAGGAATCGTGTCTCGAGTCTTAGTGTATTGTTTGGAAGGTCATAACATGATTGGATGATGTATGTATATTTGACTGTGAAAGTGTATATGATCGTATGATAAATCCTTTTTCGCTCTAGCTTACCCTTTTGTTTGGTGTATGTTCTGTGGTGTGGTTTTTCTCTCTTTGCGATGATAATCAATTTATTGATGTGAGCATATGCGAGAAATACTCGTGGTCAACAGGGAGATGGTGGTTCCACTGCATAGCTTGTCTAGGCTGGATTCTACTGTTTTGGGCTTTCTTATAGGGCTATGGCCCATGTATTGGCTAGTCTTTTAAAACTCATTTTGATCACTATTGAACCTTGTATCTTGTCTTGTTTTGGCATCGTAGTGTGCCTTGGTTATTGTAAGAAGTAGTGTTTATACTTCAAGATTGCGCTACTATATTATTCTGTGTGACGCTTGCTTTAATTAGGATTATTAATTAAATGGGATGTTACAACGGTGATGTATTGAATTGCAGCTATTTCTTTACATAGTTATATTTACAAAATTTTGAAAAGTAATTATTTAAATCTTTACTATATTAATATATATTTTGTATTGAAATGAATGTTAATTAATTATGATTATTCTTTGTTAGGTATTAGGGAGTGTTTCTAATGAACAAACAAATGATTCAAAAGAAGATTGATAATTGAAAAATATTATTAGACTTTCTTATATTTGACTTTATAACTATAAAAACAAAGATATTGTAGAATTTCCCTAGTTCAAATATTTAAATTTTATTATTTACCTTGAAGTTATTGACAATATTCTTTGTTTTTATGAATTTTATATCTAGTTATAAATAAATGTCTAAATGTTAGAATTTTTGTTTTTTATATCACATGTTTTAGGAATTATATGTGTATCACACCTAGCCGGTTCCGCTAGCTTATCAACACATATCATCCTTGACCGACAACCCATATCGGACAAGGCTGGGGGACTGGTGTACCGTACCTAGCCGAACTCGACCAAGTAAACAATGTGCACATCGAAACCGCCAAGTACCCAGGCTAGGCCGAGTTAGCCTAACTTGTACCGGTTTTAACCTAAACTAAATATCTAAGAGGACAACCTGCACCTCATATCACCAACATAAGCCATCTAGGCAAGTAGTCGGTCTAGACCGACCACTCGAGCATATCTGGTAAGGTTAGGGCCCAGGCCGACTACTCCAATAACTTAGTGAAAAAGAAGCCCCCGCGTTCAATAGGTCTCAAGGGCCTGCGTTAGGGCCCAGGCCCACTTATGGCCCAAACTAGAGCCCAAGTCAAGGCCCAACCTATGAAATGGTCAAACGTCATTAATGCTCTATAAATACACGTGGACCCCATCATTTAAAGGTATGCATTCATTAATCACTGATTTGACTCTCTGAGAGCTTTGACTTACTTGAGCTTCGGAGACTCTTCTGCAGGTAACCCCCCTAGTTCAAGCCGACATGTATCGATTGGGAAGAAGCCAACTAAGGAGATAGCGAACTACGTGGTAAGGTGACGCTTGTGCCTAACCTATCTTATTTGTTCTCTGCAGGAACAATTGGCGCCCACCGTGGGGCACGAGACGAACACCTTTAGTACCCGTTTTTTCTCTGAAGATGGTTTCTACCC
>Ga0214544_1010343_pt1 | contig 13799 bp, 10 predicted proteins | sample CNSS3metaG_FD_160074 | JGI IMG/M metagenome (GOLD analysis project Ga0214544, IMG submission 160074) | Root nodule microbial communities from cowpea collected in UCLA plant growth center, Los Angeles, California, USA - CNSS3 | ecosystem: Host-associated > Plants > Roots > Nodule | place: USA...
AGTCATTTGTAGTTTCACTTTTGATGAGGTTTCGTTTTCGCGGTTTCTAGGGTTGATGAAAGTACATTGGATATAGTAATTGGATCTGATTTGGTGTTATTTATATGGAATGTACTTTTTGGAGTAATTGGATCTGATTTGGTGTTAATTCGTTTTGTGATTGAGTGTCCTGCATTCTTCTAGCTCCAATTACTTAGAACAATAGTGGCTTGTGTTGTTGACCGCTACAAACCCACATAGGCCTCCCTTGTACCAAGTAAAAATTCCCTTCACCCCTTTCTCTGTAACACTATGCTACCGGGGTTTGATGATGGGGAGATTTCAGAAGATGGTCCTATTGATTTGGAGGGTTTAGATGCTTCTGCAGCACATGTTGCCAAACAAATTATACAACCTCTCATCCATAATTAATGCTTCTGTTTTTTTTTTATGTAACTGTTTGCACTTTGGTAATGCTCCATGCCTAAAGTACTCTAATTCAGACTTGTTATTGATGTTGCAACAGTGTCTTGATGACTTGCAGAGAGCAAAATGTCATTTATATATATTGTAGGGTTGTTTGTTTTGTAATCAGTTATATTATATACTGCAGGGTTGTTTTTGTTGTAATAATTTTGTTGAAATCTGATTTTGGACTGAAAATGTAACATATGGAAAAAAGCCCGCGGGCCAGTCCGCCAACCCGCCAGTTTGCGGGCCGGGTTCAAAAGTGTAATCCGTTTCACCCTTGTGGGCCAGTTCGGTCCGGCCCGTATAAATCGGGCCGGGTCAAAACGGGCCGGACTGGCCCGTTTTGACATCTCTACCGCAACGTATATACTTAGAAACATGTGATGTGATATTATGTTACTTTATTATTTTTAAAACAAAACTTTTTAGTATCATGGAATTTGATTACTCATCTAAAACAACATGTGGGTTAGATATATTATTAAAAATTTGAATTTAATAACTATTATATTTTTATCTATAAATATGTTTTAATTAAAAAATAAAATAATATATTTTAATCACATCATAATCACGGTAAATGAAATTTTGGATTTTTTATCTCTTGTCAAAGAAAACAAAAGAGAGATTTTTGAATTTGACAAAATTATACAACAACGTTTTTTACTTTAGAAAAAAAAACACCAAAGAATCAGCCATGGATTTGTGGAAAATCCTAGTCAAGTTTACTACAAAAAATTTGAAATTAGTACGAAATTTTATTGATAAATTTATATCTATCGATAAATTCAAAAAAGAAATATATTATCAATAAATTTTACCGATATATTTATTTTTAACAATAAAATTTGACAAAACATATGTCAGTAAGACAAAATCAAATTATTAAAAAAAAATCGTCCATGAATTATTCTTTTAATTTTTGTTTTAATTAATTAATTCATTTAAATTTTATTATAAAAATAATTTAATTATACAGAAACATTTATCCCAAAATTTCTTTGTTTTATAGTATAAGATTTTTCTCACGATTAATTATTGATATTTTACTACTTTTAATTTTTGTGTTAATTAATTAATTCAACCACTTATATTTTATTGATAAAAAATTATTTTAATTATAAGAAAATATTTATCCAAAATTTTCTCTCTTTTATAGTATAGGATTTTTCTTACCATTAATTATTAATATTTTATTATTTATTTACTTTTGCGTTAATTAATTAATTAATTCATTTAAATTTTAATAATAGTAATAATTTTAATTATAGGAAAGCATTTATTGTAAATTTTCTTATCATTTATTTAAAATTTATTGATTAAAATAATTTTAATTATAGAAAAATATTTATCCCAAAAAAATTCTTATATATTATAAGATTTTTCACACCAATAATTATTGTTATTTTATTATTCTTTTACCTTTTGTGTTAGTTAATCAATTCATTTATTTACATTTTATTTATAAAAGTAATTTTAATTATGGAGAACTATTTATTCCAAATTTCCTTTCTGTTTTATAGTATAAGATTTTTTTCATCAATAATTATTAATATTTTATTATGTTTTTAATTTTCGTGTTAATTAATTAATTAATAGCCAAATTTTGATTTCACTTATTTGAATTTTTGAAATTGCGGATAAAATTTTATCGCAAATTTGTATCTATCGGTAAATTTAATTTTTGACAGATTTAACCGATAAATTAAAAAAAAATTATTAATGTATTTTATCGAAGGATTTATTTTGAACGACAAAATCAATCAAGAAATTTGTCAGTAAGACAAATTTAAATAATCAGTAAAAAATTTCGTCAATAAATTACTGGATAAAAATAATTTTAATTATAAAAATATATTTATTCAGAATTTTTTTGTGTAAGATTTTTCTCACCATTAACTATTGATATTGTATTATTCATTTTATTTTTGTGTTAATTAATTAATAAATGCATTTAAATTTTATTAATAAAAATAATTTTAATTATAGAAAAATATTTATATTAATCTTTCTTTTATAGTGTAGGATTTTTCTTATCATTAATTATGAATATTTTATTAAAAAATTGATTTTTTTTTCTTTCATAAAAGAGTTTATCCTCTTCCCTTCGTATTCCTATTCCATTTAATTTGATACATAAGGTTCCTTTAATCCTAAATTTCCTTTAACCCTTGGTATACCTCTTGCTTTTACATAATGATGTCTCCACTTTGATCTTCTTTCTCCATTTTTCTCTCAATTATTGCACCACAATATATTCTTTACCTATTACATAAACGTTCTTTCTCCTTCCTACATTTACTCATGTTCTACTAAATATAGAAAGTTTTTATCTAAGTTTTAATGCAATTTTATAGTTGGTTTAGCCCAAAATGATAACAAAAACTTTGATTGTATAGTATGATTTATCACATGCAAAAATATACACAATGTTTCATAAATCCATTTGGGAACTTTAGATAGAAGTAGAAACTTTTCCTTATCACCGTTCCACTAATGTTCCCACTCATGAGTGAGTCACCAAACATTATTACTTTTAGGTTTTTGAAAGAAAAGAAATTCTTTCATGGCATTTTACTGCATATTACAGCCCTCAATCCTTTTGTGTAAGCTTCACCTCTATATAAGATGGAGTAATTAGCCTTGGAAGAGCACTATCTCAACCGAGGGCTCATTCTCTCTTTTTTGTAACTTACACAATTCTCTTCTCTTCACTTCTGAATATGTCTGTTTCTATGTCACCAAGGTCTGCAAACATGATTTTTGGAGTTATTTTTGTTTTACTTGTTTTCTGCTTCTTTATCAATGTCATCGCCGAAACACCAGCACCCGGTTGTAATATCTTATTTAGTGTTATAAGGACAGTTCCTGGTGATGTGTGTGCTCTTTTTTCACTTGTCTCACTGTCTCTTTATTTTCTCCCTCACTCATGACTAACCTGGTATAGTATATTAATCATGCCAGAAAAGTAAGAAAAATTGTAATAATAATAAAATGGTTTCTCCTCTCTATATAAGGTGGATTGATTAGCCTTAGAAGAGTATCAATCTCAACTAAGGGCTCCTTCTCTCGTCTTTGTAACTTACACAATTCTCTTCTCTATCACTTCTGAATATGTTTGTTTCTATGTCACCAAGGTTTTGCAAACATGATGTTTGGAATTATTTTTCTTCTACTCGTTTCCTGCTTCTTTATCAATGTCACCGCCGGACACCCGATTGTAATGGGTTAAAATGTAGTTTAGGTGTTGAATTTTGTATAATTTGTTGCAATGGCTAGGGATATAAAGATGGCGTATGTGTTCTCTCATGTACTTCTTATGTCTGTCAATGTAAGATTAGGATTTGATTTGTTGTATCCATGATTATTATAAAATAAAAATAAAACATAAATGTTTGAATTACTAGTTTTATAACAGTAAGATCTGGTAGAAGTTTCTCAGTAATAAATACACTTGTTGTTTCAATGTTTGTAATTTAATTGTCTTAAAATCATTCACAATTACTTTAAAACATATTGAATTTTTACATCTAATAAAAAGTTGGTGCTGATAAAAAAAATAATAACAATATCTATCTTATCGATAAATTAATACGGAATTTTGTTGATAAATTTATATCTATCGATAAATTCAAAAAATATATTATCAATAAATTTTATCGATATATTTATTTTTAACAATAAAATTTGACAAAACATATGTCAGTAAGACAAAATCAAATTATTAAAAAAAAATCGTCCATGAATTATTCTTTTAATTTTTGTTTTAATTAATTAATTCATTTAAATTTTATTATAAAAATAATTTAATTATACAGAAACATTTATCCCAAAATTTCTTTGTTTTATAGTATAAGATTTTTCTCACGATTAATTATTGATATTTTACTACTTTTAATTTTTGTGTTAATTAATTAATTCAACCACTTATATTTTATTGATAAAAAATTATTTTAATTATAAGAAAATATTTATCCAAAATTTTCTCTCTTTTATAGTATAGGATTTTTCTTACCATTAATTATTAATATTTTATTATTTATTTACTTTTGCGTTAATTAATTAATTAATTCATTTAAATTTTAATAATAGTAATAATTTTAATTATAGGAAAGCATTTATTGTAAATTTTCTTATCATTTATTTAAAATTTATTGATTAAAATAATTTTAATTATAGAAAAATATTTATCCCAAAAAAATTCTTATATATTATAAGATTTTTCACACCAATAATTATTGTTATTTTATTATTCTTTTACCTTTTGTGTTAGTTAATCAATTCATTTATTTACATTTTATTTATAAAAGTAATTTTAATTATGGAGAACTATTTATTCCAAATTTCCTTTCTGTTTTATAGTATAAGATTTTTTTCATCAATAATTATTAATATTTTATTATGTTTTTAATTTTCGTGTTAATTATTAATTAATAGCCAAATTTTGATTTGACTTATTTGAATTTTTGAAATTGCGGATAAAATTTTATCGCAAATTTGTATCTATCGGTAAATTTATTTTTTTGACAGATTTAACCGATAAATTAAAAAAAAATATTAGTGGATTTTATCGAAGGATTTATTTTGAACGACAAAATCAATCAAGAAATTTGTCAGTAAGACAAATTTAAATAATCAATAAAAATTTTCGTCAATAAATGACTGGATAAAAATAATTTTAATTATAAAAATATATTTATTCAAAATTTTCTTGTGTAAGATTTTTCTCACCAGATATTATTCATTTTATTTATGTGTTAATTAATTAATAAATGCATTTAAATTTTATTGATAAAAATAATTTTAATTATAGAAAAATATTTATATTAATCTTTCTTTTATAGTGTAGGATTTTTCTTACCATTAATTATGAATATTTTATCGTCTTCCACTAATGTTACTACTTCTTCGACTTACCATCACCAACCACAACGTTGTAATGGCAAATATTTTTAAAATGAAAGAATGATAGAAGAGCAGTGTTTAGTTTAAGTTAGAAAGAAAACACAAAGTTTTCACTATAAATCCAAATTATTGATGTCAATGTGCATTTTCACTCCATCCCGCTCTTCTTTTTTATTTGTCTGTTCTCTTTTTGCATTCAATAATTTGTCGAGTTCAATTAATTACTTTAGTAATCACTTTTAGGTTTTTTATTTATTTTTTCTTTAATGATATTTTACTAGTAACATTAGGTTACCTAACTCTGTCCATTATATATTGCACTAAGCAAGAAACAATATTACTAGTAAGCACCGATTACAACAATACAAAGAAAATAATAAAAAGAATTATACCGTTAATCTTTTCTTACATTAACATAAAACTAAAGACTAAAAGCACGTTCTTACATAGGTAAGTTATCAACACTCATCTGTCTCAATATTTAGAAAATATCAAAAGGCTACAGTAAAATTAATTTTAAGTTGATATGTATAATAAAAGATAACATCAGATAATTAAGTTATATGTGTATAAAAATTATAAAATAACTTTTAAATCTTGAGAAAAATAAAGTTTTATTCATCTCAAGTACATTTTGATATTTTAAAAATCTTATTTTGAAATGGGTGATACAAAAACCTATTTACCACCGTTGGTGCTTCCCGCTTTTTTCTTTTTTTTCCCTTTTTGAATTCTTCCATCTATTTCTGTGTCTGTTCTATTTTTGTGTTTTAAAGTTAATGAGAAATTCATTCTTTCTATTGAAAAATCAAGCTATAAGCAGTGATTACATTGAGAAAGTACACACATAAAAAATAATCCGTAACATTTTTGTAAATAAAAAGTTAAATTAACATCTGTGAAGCCGTTACTTATCATTAATTTTCTCACGCCCCAACATTACTCAAGCGTAACATCGGATTTCCACTCCATTCAAATAAAATATTTTGGTCAAGATAAGATTTTAAAGAAAAAATAACATTCATTTATGAAATGTTAATTGTTTTTATTTTTGTGTTAGTTTAATATATGTTAATCTCAATAACAAGATAGAAAAAAACTGGTATTAAATTAAGAATCACCAAAACTCATTTGGAACAAAATATGTTTTGTATGACTGGTAGAACAGAATGTTGTATATGAGGAAAGTTTGATTTCTTATTTTGTGAGAGATATGGTGTTGGTTATATCAGATCTTAGTGTTATTATAAATTTATAAATAATTTTATTTATATATTGTTGTTCTTATTTTTAAAGTTATGTTAATTTCCTTCACACAGTCAACAAATCCCAACATACCATATACCCAACAAATAGCCTCCTCTTGAATAAAAAAATGTAAGACTTTTTACTCGACTAACGATTAAAAATCCATGTCATATTATAATTTAATAATATATTATATACATTATTTAACATTAATAAAAATTAAAACCATATAAATGTCCATAAAATATCCAAAATAATAAAATTATAAAAGAAATTGAATTCACAGTTTGCAAGTATAATATCCAGCTGAGAAAGTTGGCAAGAAATGCTGAAAAGCACTTTAAAGAATCTTTATTCACATGGACATACGGTGGAAGTGCTAGTGCTGCTTTCTATTGAACATTGTTTACTTTTACATAAAAGTGAGTTGCTCCACCAGTTATAAATAGTAGATCCACGCTTCATTACTCTCACCAACATTCCAATCTAAAGAAGCACCTGATGGAGCATTTGAACGGAGAGTACGAGGAAGAGAACAAATCCTACGATCCCGTCAAATTCGGTTTCGTAAGTTTCGCCTCAAAATATGTTTTCTATGACTGGTAGAGGCAAATGTTGTATATCACGGAAATTTTATATTTTTTCGGAAATTACAAATCTTCTTCGTCCAGTTTTTATGAACCAAACTGACAGATTCTTTTTAATGTAAACTTTTGTAAACTAAAATTGCAAACTCTTTTTAATATAATTTTTTTGACAAAAATTACAAACATTCCCATGATACACAATCTAAGTTCCTCGTAGTGTTGGTTATATCATATCTTTGTGTTTATGAACTCTCCATGGTCTTCAGTTATGTTTAACTATGATATCTTCTTCTACTTGTTGAGCATGCTGGGAAACCCATCACCACAACTTTTATATTAATTTAAAATCCTAACAAAGAATCATATATTTTGCTAGGATCTAAACAATTATAATACTGTTTGTTTCTTAAGTTTACGACCATTCCCTATTCCTTTTCATTTCCATTATTATTACTATTTATCTGTCCATGTGTTTTTTTATAACACTATGCTATAATAATATTATTCTTATACTTTTCATATTTTATTTTCTTCTCCAATTTTTCCGTCAGACTATGGTCTCTTGACAAAAATGTAACTTTATTATTTTAATTTTATATTTTCACATGCCTTCTAGCTCTCCTCACAATGATAGACTTTTTTCTTTCTCAATAAAACTTTTATCATATAACGTCGTATATTGACCGAACTTACAGTGAAAAATGCTTGTATTTCTTCGGATACTCATAAAAAAAGAGAAAAGCTTTTACATTCTTGTTATGTGTATTATGTTGTTTACCACAGTTTTTGGTAAAACTACATTATGCTAATTATTTTGCCATTTTTTGATAAAATACTTTATGCCGAGAAGTATTTGAGCATAAGCACTCAGGGAGGTAGTTTTTTAAACATATTCCCTTCTCATGAACTTCTTTTAAACATAGAATAAATGTAGTTTAAACATAGAATAAACATAGAACTTTTTATTTTGGAAAAGTAAATAAAATTCAACCTGCAAGTTTATTTGTTTTCCTCTAGAAAAAGAAGATTTTATCATGAAAAAAATTTGAATAGTAAAATAAAATGTAACTAAGAGTCACCTGAGTTTAAATATATAGGTAAGGGAGTGAATGAACTGCGGTTAATAATCAAATAATAAAACAGAATACAACACAGAAGAAAAATAAATATAAAAACAGTTTTTGTGATGACGTTCGTAGTGGGTCCGCGAAAAATAAAAACAAGAAGTGGTCACCGATAGATACATTAGAAAAATATTGAAAAAGCTTTTCTAAAAATATATTAATCAAAAGTTAATATATGCAATGTGAGATATCAGGATGTATTTTATTTATTAAAAAGTTACTTTTAGGATTTTTTAATAACAATGCAAGTCTTGAAGTTATACATTTTTGTTTTAATTTTATAATCAAATTTTGATTTAATTTTATAGGAGAATACACATTACTTAAAATCCTTCCGTTTCTTAGAGTTTGAAGAAGAAAGATATGCTAATTCCACCTTTACCTTACCTGTTTTGCTTGCAGTAGCCACACTCCAAACTTTTACGAGTTAGCACACTCTTTTTACTGTTTACATCTCCTTCTTTTCATTATTCCGACTCATCTCCTTCACCTTAAGTATCTCTCATATCTTCACCAACTTTTTATTATTTTTTTTATCACCAACAACTTTTTATTATTTTTTTATCAGCACCAACTTTTTATTAAATGTAAAAATTAAATATGTTTTAAAGTAATTGTGAATGATTTTAAGACAACTAAACTGCAAAACGTGAGTATATTTATTATTGAAAAACTTCTACCAGATCCGATCTTACTGTTATAAAACTAGTAATTCAAACATTTATCTTTTATTTTTATTTTATCATAATCATGGATACAACAAATCAAACCCTAATCTTACATTGACAGACATAAGAAGTGTGTGAGATAACACACACGCCATCTTTATATCCCTGGCCATTGCAGCAAATTATACAAAATTCAACACCTAAACTACATTTTAACCCATTACAATCGGGTGTTCGGCGGTGACATTGATAAAGAAGCAGGAAACGAGTAGAACAAAAATAACTCTAAATATCATGTTTGCAAACCTTGGTGACATAGAAACAGACATATTAGAAGTGACAGAGAAGAGAAGAGAATTATGTAAGTTACAAAGACGAGAGAATGAGCCCTTTATTGAGATTGATGCTCTTCTAAAGCTAATCAATCCACCTTATATAGAGGAGAAACCATTTTATTATTATTACAATCCACCTTACAATTTTATAATAATAAAATGGTTTCTCCTCTATATAAGGTGGATTGATTAGCCTTAAAAGAGCACCAATCTCAACCAAGGGCTCCTTCTCTCGTCTTTGTAACTTACACAATTCTCTTCTCTGTCACTTCTGAATATGTCTGTTTCTATGTCACCAAAGTCTGCAAACATGATGTTTGGAGTTATTTTTGTTCTACTCGTTTCCTACTTCTTTATCAATGTCACCACCGGACACCCGATTGTAATGGGTTAAAATGTAGTTTAGGTGTTGAATTTTGTATAATTTACTGCAATGGCCAGGGATATAAAGATGGCGTGTGTGTTATCTCACACACTTCTTATGTCTGTCAATGTAAGATTAGGGTTTGATTTGTTGTATCCATCATTATGATAAAATAAAAATAAAATATAAATGTTTGAATTACTAGTTTTATAACAGTAAGATCTGGTAGAAGTTTTTCAGTAATAAATATACTCGCGTTTTGTAGTTTAGTTGTCTTAAAATCATTCACAATTATTTTAAAACATATTTAATTTTTACATTTAATAAAAAGTTGGTGCTGATAAAAAAAATAATAAAAAGTTGGTGAAGATATGAGAGATACTTAAGGTGAAGGAGATGAGGTGGGAATAATGAAAAAGAAGGAGGTGTAAACAGTAAAAAGAGTGTGCTAACTCATAAAAGGTTGGAGTGTGGCTACTGCAAGCAAAACAGGTAAACGTGGAGTTAGCATATCTTTCTTCCCTAAGAAACCGAAGGATTTTAAGTAATGTGTACTCTCCTATAAAATTAAATCAAAATTTGAGTATAAAATTAAAAAAAAAATGTATAACTTCAAGACTTGCATTGTTATTAAAAAAACATAAAAGTAACTCTTTAATAAATAAAATACATCCTGATATCTCACATTGCATATATTAACTTTTGATTAATATATTTTTAGAAAAGCTTTTTCAATATTTTTCTAATGTATATATCGGTGACCACTTCTTGTTTTTATTTTTCGCGGACCCACTACGAACATCATTACAAAAACTGTTTTTATGTTTATTTTTCTTCTATGTTGTATTCTGTTTTATTATTTGATTATTAGTCGCAGTTCATTCACTCCCTTACCTATATATTTAAACTCAGGTAACTCTTAGTTACATTTTATTTTACTATTCAAATTTTTTTCATGATAAAATCTTCTTTTTCTAGAGGAAAACAAATAAACTTGCAGGTTGAATTTTATTTACTTTTTCAAAATAAAAAGTTCTATGTTTATTCTATGTTTAAACTACATTTATTCTATGTTTAAAAGAAGTTCATGAGAAGGGAATATGTTTAAAAAACTACCTCCCTGAGTGCTTATGCTCAAATACTTCTCTGCATAAAGTATTTTATCAAAAAATGGCAAAATAATTAGCATAATGTAGTTTTACCAAAAACTGTGGTAAACAACATAATACACATAACAAGAATGTAAAAGCTTTTCTCTTTTTTTATGAGTATCCGAAGAAATACAAGCATTTTTCACTGTAAGTTCGGTCAATATACGACGTTATATGATAAAAGTTTTATTGAGAAAGAAAAAAGTCTATCATTGTGAGGAGAGCCAGAAGGCATGTGAAAATATAAAATTAAAATAATAAAGTTACATTTTTGTCAAGAGAGCATCGTGTGACGGGAAAATTGGAGAAGAAAATAAAATATGAAAAGTATAAGAATGATATTATTATAGCATAGTGTTATAAAAAAACACATGGACAGATAAATAGTAATAATAATGGAAATGAAAAGGAATAGGGAATGGTCGTAAACTTAAGAAACAGTGACGCAGATTCTTCACCAAATTAATGACCAATTTATAGAAGAAGATAGTTAATGTGGGAACCAGTCCCTTTAAAAAGTTACTGGCCACTACTGTGTCACTTATGGTGATGCAACATAGGAAGGAAGAAAGGAGGAGGAGATGGGATGTGTTGGTGTGTGAAATGAGGGGGGCATGTGGTTTCTTTTATAACCACCTAGCCATGGCCCATGTTCCATCTATGTGGGACATCTTTTTTCACATATTACTTAATTCGAGTGAATGATCGAGTTGAACAACTTGCAGTGAATGTTTACGTAAGCTTCGTGGTAATGTTCTCTATGAAGACCAAACCCACTTGCATCACTAGTGATAAATATAGAAAAAAGATTACCTTTATACTATAATTAATGACACTTTTTAAACAAAATTACCTTAATCAATAATTATTGAACCCCACATGTCTTGAATCATGGAATGGAAGCACAAGTTTGTGGAGAACAACTTATTCCAATAACAATATCAAAAGCCACGGTAGTGGAGTAGGAAAAGCAACACGATGCTCTTAATTCAACAACAGATTGAGTGATAAATTTTGTAGTGATGGAAGAAATTACATCACCTCTCTCTTACACTAAGAATTTCTCAAAATTATGAGAAATTAAGGGAGGAGAGAAAGGAGGAGGAGATGGGATGTGTTGGTGTGTGAAATGAGGGGGGCATGTGGTTTCTTTTATAACCACCCAACCATGGCCCATGTTCCACATATGTGGGACATCTTTCTTCACATATTACTCAATGAGTGAATGATCAAGTTGAACAATTCGCAGTGAGTGTTTATGTAAGTTTCGTGGCAATGCTCTTTGCGAAGACCAAATCCACTTGCATCACTAGTGATAAATATAGAAAAAAGATTATCTTTACACTATAATTAATGACACTTTTTAAACAAAATTACCTTAATCAGCAATTATTGAACCCCACATGTCTTGAATCATGGAATGGAAGTACAAGTTTGTGGAGAATAGCTTATTCCAACAACCAATATCAAAAGCCACGGTAGTGGAATAGGAAATTCAACAACAAATTGAGTAAAAGTGGTACAACCCCTTCAAAACTCTTGTTCAGCTACAAATGAAAACTTGATTAATTTATTGAACTGATAGATTATGTTATTTTTCCTTTAAAAATTCAAAGTAGAAAACCATACAATGATACAAGTATATAGACCAAACACCGACACAAGCACCTTAGTTTCTTTTGCTCCACAACACAAGTATTGAAAACAAAAGAAAGGAGAAAAAAGGACATTGGATGGGTCTTTTAAAGAAAATGAATCAGATCCCATTTGATGCCGTAGCCTAATCAAAGTTGTATCTGATGAGATATATATATAAAACAATGTCAAATTATCTATAAATAACATAATAATGTAATATTATATTATACATATTTTTTTTATATGTTTTACTATTAGTTAACCATATTATAATCAACAAAATTTTGTTATATATTCATGTGTAATAAAAAATATTTTAAGAAATACAATTTCACTTTTATGTTCTAATTAGAAATAGATACAATTATGTTTTAGTTAAAAAGTTGATTAACAAGAAATTAGTTAATTAATACGAGACTTGTAAGCCAAAGAACATAGATATTTCTTTGATTAACACATGTACTTGTCCACCTAAAGATTTAAATTCAACACTTCTTAATATTAAACAAAATCACACAATTCAAAATTTTATTGTACCACATTATTTATTTACATGGTTGGTCTTCCACAAACTCGGTAAGAAATGAATGGTTAAAAATGAGCATGTACAAACTTTGCCTAACATTAAAATTAATTGAGAGACATTTACCTAACTTTAGGTATACAACTTTATGGTTTCCATTGAAAATTCAAACTATAAATAGTGGTTCTAGATCCTCACAAATTCCATTGAAAAACTTACTTATATTTGAGTGTTGTTGTTAAGTGTTGAGTGTTGCGATTAAGTATTACTAAGTCATATTTTTATTTATAATAGAAAATGAGAGACAACGTAATTTTAGAGAAATATTATTTGGAAATTGTTTTTAAAATGTGTTTGAATTTTGTGGGAATGAATTCGATAAGGATTGACTTCTCAATCCTACGCATTTTTACTGGAAAATAAGAAACAATGTAGTTTTTTTAAAATATTTATAGGTTGAAAACTTTTACAGGAAACATTTATCATTAAATTTCTTTTATAGGAAATATTTATTGAAAAAATTGTAGTATATCATTTTTTTTATTCTCAAGTAATTTTAAAATAACCAAATGGATAGTATATCTAAAGTGTTTTAAAATATGGAAATAACTAAATTAGAAATTAGAAATGCTTCTAAAATGGTTTAAATTATTGGAATAACTAAATTAAAAGTGTCTCTAAATTAGAAGTGTATAAAATATTGAAATAATCAATTTAGAAGTGCATCTAAAGTGGGTTGAAAGCCTAAGAGTAATTAAATTAGAAGTGCATTTAAAATAGTTTTAAAATATTAGAATAACCAAATT
>Ga0214544_1010344_pt1 | contig 13799 bp, 8 predicted proteins | sample CNSS3metaG_FD_160074 | JGI IMG/M metagenome (GOLD analysis project Ga0214544, IMG submission 160074) | Root nodule microbial communities from cowpea collected in UCLA plant growth center, Los Angeles, California, USA - CNSS3 | ecosystem: Host-associated > Plants > Roots > Nodule | place: USA...
TTTAATAATCATTCAAACTAAATAAAAGAATTAAGACAATAAAAAATCAAATCACATAATTTGATAATTAATTTTCAAGGACTTCTTATTTTAATTACTGATGTTCAATCTTGTTCGTCTCATAACCGAATAAATCATATTCCAGAATTATAAAAATATATCTTCTAACAAGGTATATTTTCTTTTTTCATCTTCTCGTAGGTTTTATACACCGACATTAATTCGATTTTTTATGTGAATTATAACAATTGAATTTTTGAATATTAAATTTTGAATTTTATTTTAAATTTTTATATAGTAATTACTGTTGTTTTAGATTTTTTTAATTAGTAGGCATACCATTCTAAATTTTTGAACGATTTATAAAGTTTTAGAAATATACATGTGTTATAAAATTAATGTGAGTTGAAATAGATAAGCTATCATTAATTTATATATATATATATATATATATATATATATATATATATATATATATATATATATATATAAGTTAAAGTATATAGTGTAGTATAATTTCAATTTAACAAATTAATTATGAGAAAAGTTATTAACAATTTTTCGAAATTTATTTGTTTGTTTCAGAATAGTAGAGATAATAATATAACGTAATCGAAGAGAAAAAAAAGTAGAAAATGAATAAAAAATATTATGTAATAATTAATGATTTAAGTATGAACTTTATAATTATCAATGTTCAATGACCATTATTATAACTAATGATTACAAAGAAATTATTTTAGTCTTAAACCAAGAGGTTTTTGTAGTTTAAGAAATGATTGGGTTAAGTTAGCATAACGTGTTGAAAGAATATTTAAGTTAAGTCGGTAGTAACTTGTTGAGAGAATAGTTATATTAAGATAAAAGTGATTTGTTGAAAAAAAATGCTTTAACGGTTCAATATCACTAAATTTCGGTCGTGACCGTCTCATCTGAATTTGACTAATTACGACAAAGTTTCGATCGGAGTCTAAATAGCCAAATACGATCAAATTTGAATCAGAGATAACTCGGTCAAAATGCAACATCCAACTCGAGACAATCCAGTCCGCCGAGCCGGTCCGCGAGTCAAAACGGGTTAGCCCGTAGCCCGTTTGAATTAAACTAAAATAAACACGTGCAATTTGTGTACGTGTGACTAAGTGGACTACTCTCTACTACGAGCCATACTACTTGTCAATTCTTTTTCTCTCACGCCAATTTTGGAAACCTAGTGACTATGTCCCCTTGCCCCCATTCACACTCCCAGAGTCGCGAGAAGAGAACTCAAGTCCAGGCAGCCCATTCATCGTCCCTGTGTGCATTGCGTTTGTCCTCCTCCGTGTCATCTATCATACGTCGCTAGCCAAGAAGACGAAGGTGGTGCAAGGAGACAACGCAATGCACGAAGAACGCAGAGCCACCATCATACTACGATGTCAAGGATGATTCCGACAACCACAACCACTGTAGAGACAAGTTTGTTTGTAATTTGCGTATTGGCTTCCTTTATTTCGATTTGTAACCTAAATTTCTAAATTCATAACCCTAAATTTCGTTTCCCCTAATGTGAGATGAAGTTCTATCTCTGGTTGTTGTTGTTGCGATTTCCCCTTATTTGGACTCATTCTATGAATCGTGATTGCTAATGCTGCTTCAAATTTCCCCCAAATTCAATTTTGTAGCTTCTGACGTGGGACGTGGCACGTGACACGACGTGGAACATGAGACGCCAGAAGACGTGGGACGTGAGACATGAAACGTGAGACGTAAGACGTGAGACGTGCGACATGAGACGTGCGACGTGAGACGTGCAACGTGAGACGATAGACGTGAGATATGAGATGTGAGACGTGAGAGTTGGGACGTGGGACGTGACACGTGAGACGTCAGACGTACGACGTGAGACGGACGTCAAATGTGCGACGTGACATGTGAGACGTGCGACGTGAAACGTGAGACGATATGGGACGTGGGACGTGGGACGATATGGGACGTAGGATGTGAGACGTGTGACATGAGACGGGAGACGTGGGACGTCAGACGTGGAACGTGAGACGTGACACGTGGAACGTGGGACGTGAGACGTAGGACGTCGTGGGACATGAGATGTGGGACGTGGATCGTGAGACGTGAGACGTGGAACATGAGACTTGGGCCGTGGGACATGCGACGTGCGACGAGAGACGAGAGATGTGAGACTATAGACGTGAGACGAGAGACGTGAAACGTGAGATGCGATATGTGATACGTGAGACGTGGGATGTGAACGTGAGACGTGAGACGTGAGATATGAGACATGGGACGTGGACCGTGGAACGCGAGATGTGACACGTGGAACGTGGGACGTGAGACGTGGGACATCGTGAGACGTGAGACGTGAGATGTAAGACGTGGATCGTGAGACGTGAGACGTGGAACATGAGACATGGGACGGGGGGCGTGCGACGTGGGACGTGCGACGTGGGATGTGCGACAAGAGACGAGAGACGTGAAACGTGAGACGTGAGACGTGAGACGAGAGACGTGAGACGTGAGACGAGAGACGTGAGACGTGAGACGTGAGACGTGAGACGTGAGACGTGAGACGTGAGACGTGAGACGATAGACGTGAGACGTGAGATGTGAGACGTGAAATGTGAGACGTGAGACGTGGGACGTGGGACGTGGGACGTGCGACGAGAGACGAGAGATGTGAGACGAGAGACGTGAGACGTGAAACGTGAGACGTGAGACGTGAGACGAGAGACGTGAGACGAGAGACGTGAGACGTGAGACGAGAGACGTGAGACGTGAGACGTGAGACGTGAGACGTGAGACGTGAGACGTGAGACGAGAGACGTGAGATGTGAGACGTGAGACGTGAGACGTGAGACGTGAGATGTGAGACGTGAGACGTGAGACGTGAGACGTGAGACGTGAGACGTGCGACGTGAGACGTGAGACGTGCGACGTGAGACGTGAGATGTGGGACGATATGGCACATGAGACGTGAGACGTGGAACGTGGGACGTGAGGTGTGACACATGGAACGTGAGATGTGACACGTCGAGCGTGGGACGTGAGACGTTAGACGTGAGACGTTAGACGTGAGCTAGTTAGGATATTTTGCGGTGGCTAGTTAGGATAAATGAGCTAAAACTCATTTAGATCCCCAAGGTTTACACCTCCAACTATAATAAACGTATTATATTTATTATATTTTGTAGTGGTGTTAGTAAGGATAAATGAGTCTCAACATGGTCAACAAAGTAACCCAAGAATAAACGAGTCTCAACATGGTCAACAAAGTAACTCAAAAACATCTCATCTTGAATAATAAATACTCATTCAAATCCCTAAGGTCATATCTCCAGCTACGACATATCAAATCTTTATTTATCATAATTTTTATTTTGATATTAAATCTTATAATTGTATAAATAAATAAATACGATCACTGCATAACTAAAAATAAATATAATAAATAAAAAGGACCAGTGACCAGAAATAAATATAAATAAATAAATGAAAGTAAATGAATATTCAATAAACAATACTTGTTCACAATTGAAGAATATAAATAAATAAATAAAAACAAAAACTAAATATAATAGGAGGTATTATTTGTTAATAAGATCTTTCTGCCAAAGTTTCTTCTTTTATCAGATGAATAAATAAAGTGTTTTATTGAAAGTTGTTAAAAATAAACATAATGCTTACTTTTAAATGAAAAAAATTAATACTTAAGTGGCTTTATACGTAAAAATATATTCAGAATCCAAAATATATAAACCAAATGCATCATCATTAAAAATTCTCATATTAGATGAGATTTTCCTTACAAATTTGTTAACAAAAATTTATAAAAAAAAAAACTTTTTTCTTACAAATTTGTTAATAAAAATTTGTAAAAAGAAAAACTTTTTGTGTCATTTTTGTTAAAAATATTCTTTTGTAAATAATTATTTTTTATAAAATTATAAAATTTATAAGTATTTTTTACAAAATTTGTTAAAAATCTGTTTTATACAAAATATTTTTAAAAAAGGTTGGTAATAATTTTTAACAAATTTTTTTTCACAACAAACTTTGTATATATTTTTTACATATTTTTTACGAAAAAAATCTTCAAAACAAAACTGAAAAAAAATATAATTTTTTTTAGTAATGCATATAATTAAAAGCAAGTTTTCCAACACAGATACCCACTGTTATAAATTAAGGTTTCACGTAAACTCATTCTTTTAATTATCTGGAAAAAAATAAAAACAGTTATTTAGAAAAAAAAGTATGGATAACATTAAAGAAGAAAATTCTAAATGTAGTCGTTTAACTGTTACTACTACAATTATGCGTAAATCTCACAAGAGAATGTTTTGTATGCAATATCTTATTCAATGCAAAGAATGGCTTATATAAGCCTTACAAACTCTGATAAAACAAACTAACTGCCACAGCTCACAGAGTGGCATTAAACTAGGAGTAAATAATGCAACAAATAAAAAGATTTGTTCAGATCTGTTCAGCCCTATATTTTAGGAGCCTTATTGACACGTAAATAACTAACATACCCTCCCTTAAGCTTTAGCTTATTTCAGTAACTTTAACTATGCCAAACATGTGTCTGAACTTCTCAAATTGATCGAGCTTCACAGCTTTAGTCATCACGTCAACCACTTGTTCATTTGTATTGCAATATTTCAGTTGAACTACTTGATCACTCACCAAATCTCTTAGAAAGTGAAATCTTATTGCAATGTGTTTATTTCTTCCATGGAAAACAGGATTCTTGGATAATTGAATTGTAGAATTGTTGTCACATAAAATTTTAGTGGCTTCCTTCTCTTCTAACTCAAGATGCTCAAGGATTCTTCTAAGCCAAATGCATTGACATGCACAAGATGCTGCAGCGATGTATTCTGCCTCTGTTGTAGATAAGCTAACCACATGTTGCTTTTTCGAAGCCCATGATACAGCTATAGTTCCCATCATAAATACTGATTTGGAGGTGCTTCTTCTATCATCTAAGTCTCCTGCATAGTTTCTATCACTGTAGGCTGTGAGACCGATTTCCTTTCCTTTTTGATAAAAAGGGCCATGCTCTATGGTGCCTTTTAAATACCTAAAAATCCGTTTTGTTGTAGCCAAATGTGACTCCTTTGGATTAGCCATATACCTGTTGATTAGACTTACTCCAAACATCAAGTCTGGCTGTGTGACTTTCAAATACATGAGACTACCTACAGCTTGTTTAAACTTTGTGGCATCTACTGGAGCTCCTGCATCATCTTTGGACAATATAGTTCCTGGTACCATAGGATTTCGAACAGAATTGCTCTCTATCATGTTAAACCGAAGCAGTACCTCACGTGCATATTGTCTTTGACAGATGAAAATTCCAGACTCATTATGTATCACTTCTATGCCCAGAAAATGTCTCATTTTACCCAAATCAGTCATGTCAAATTCGAGCTGCATGGAGCTTTTGAACTCTTCACATATATCTTTGCAATTTCAAGTAAAATTCAAATCATCAACATAGAGACTAACAATTAATAATTTATCATGAACCTTTTTTGTGAACAAGGTGTGTTCACTAGAGCAACGAACAAATTGTTCTCTGGCAAAATAAGCTTCTATCTTACTGTACCAGGTTCGTGGAGCCTGTTTAAGTCCATAGAGAGCTTTTTTCAGTTTGTATACTTGATTTTCTTTGCCTTTTTTGATAAATCCAGCAGGTTGTTGGACGTACACCTCTTCTTGAAGGTCACCATGTAAGAACACGCTTTTGACATCGAGTTGAAATACTTCCCACGAACGATGAGCTACCACAGCTAATATCATTCTTATTGTGTCAAGTCTAGCCACTGGAGCAAATACTTCTGTGTAATTGATTTCATATTGCTGGGCATAGCCTTTGGCCACTAACTTGGCCTTATATTTTTCTACCTGGCCATGTTCATTGAATTTGGTTTTGAAGATCCATTTCACACCAATGGGTTTAACACCATATGGAAGATCTACAAGTTCCCACGTGTTGTTCTTTTCAATTGCTTTTATCTCAGTGTCCATTGCTTCTCTCTAGTTCTGACTCACGTAAGCTTCTTCAAAGGATTGAGGATCTTCAAAATCACTTATCATCATTGCCAGTAAGCTCTCCTCTTCGACAAATAGGTTGGTCTCGTAGTCTGTCATCCATCATGGTTGTCTCCGAGTCCTGGGTGCCCTCCCTTCAACTGGAGAATCAGTAGGTGCTGAATCTGAAGTTGGCTCGAGTGTTTCTGGTTGGCCATGGCTGACTGTTATTTGTTGGGATGGAGATTCTGTAGTTTTAATTTCATCTTTGTCGCCCCAATCAAGAGCAAAAGGTGCACCTCCATCTACATGTGCATCCCAATTCCAGCTTTTGTCTTCTTCAAAAGCCACATCTCTGCTTATAATGACCTTCTTTGAAATAGGATCATAGAGCTTGTAAGCTTTGGTCATATCACTTACACATAAGAGAATACATTGTTGGCTCTTTGCATTTAGTTTGCTTCGCTTTTGATCTGGAATATGAACATGTGCAACACATCCAAATGTGCGAAAGTAATCAACACACGGCTTCACTCCACTCCACACCTCTTCCGGGGTCCCTTGATCTTATGCAGAGGATGGCCTTCGATTTTGGACATGAACACACCACCGCACTGCATCAGGCCAGAAGGATTTTGGAACCTGCTTTTCATGGAGTACTGCTCTGACTGCATTCATGATGGTGCGATTCTTACGTTCTGCAACTCCATTTTGTTGAGGAGTATAGGCAGTTGTCAACTGTCTAGAGATACCATGTTGATTACAAAAAGTTGAAAATTCCTTAGAATTGAATTCGCCACCTCGGTCAGTTCGTAAACACACAATGTGAGTACCAGCGTCTTTTTCAACATATGTTTTGAAGTGTTTGAAAGCATTGAACGTTTCGAATTTTGCATGTAAAAAATAAATCCAAGTTTTACGAGAATAATCATCAACAAAGCTTAACATGTACCTTTTACTGCTGTGTGACACTAGCGAAATAGGACCGCATTCGTCAGCATGAATTAATTGAAGTTTCATTGCTGCTCTCCATGAACTTTGCTTTGGTATGACATCTCTATGTTGTTTCCCCCCAAGACAGCTAGTGCATATATTCTTGGAGGTTTTCAGAGAAGGTAGACCCATTACCATTTGCTTATCTGCAAGTGTGCTGAGTCCCTTAAAGTTGAGATGGCCGAAGCGTTTATGCCACAACAAAGTTACCTTATCAGAATCGTCTTCAGCCTGGAAGCACTTAGAATGCTGGGAATTCATTGAGGCTGTCACATAAAACATCCTATTTCCTCTCATGGTAGTGTGAATAATCAATCCTCTATCCGGATGAAATATCTTACACGTATCATTTTGGATTAAGATAGCCAAGCCTTTCTCTTGGAGTTGTCCTAAACTTAAGAGATTGGTCTTAAGCTCTGGAACATAGTAAACATTGGAGATAACATGCATACCATCATTGATTTGAACCCGAATATTTCCTTTGGCAGCAACATTCAGTACTGTGTCATTTCCAAGTTTCACATTCTTATTGAGCCTTTCTTCAGAAATTTCTGTGAACCACTGCTTATTACCAGTCATATGATTACTGCACCCAAAATCTAAAAACCAATCTTCTCTTTGAAGAGATTGTGTCATCTCTTCATACGCCACCAACAAAATCTCATCTTCTGCCTCTGTGTCCTCACATGCTGTATAATGAGCCTACTTCTCTACTGCAGGACATTCATACTGAAAATGTCCTAGTTTGTGACATTTGAAACATTCAACAAGTGCCTTGTTGAAAGATTGCCTCGCACGTCCTCTTCCCCGTCCACGATTTCCTCTATTGCGACCACGACTTGCTCCCGAACGATCATCATAAGTGCCTTTCAGCACTTGTTCCTCAGGTTGAAAACTGTCCATTCTCTGCTCATGAACAAGCAAACTGCCATGAAGTTCATCAAGGCTTAGGGTGCTCAAGTCGTTGGCCTCCTCGATAGTTGAAATTTGGAGTTAAGGATCTAAGGATTTTGCTGACTACTGTGCTCGAGTCCAATGTTTCACCATTTACCTTCATTTTATTGACTACACTGAGAGTGCGGCCCAAGTAGCTATCAATCTTCTCACCGTCTTTCATGGTCAGCAATTCGAACTCCCGTCGTAGTGCTTGAAGTTGAGCCCGTTTGACTCGTGTAGATCCTTGGTATTTCTGCTGCATGGACCTCCATATTGCTTGTGACGTGCTTTTGTCTAATATTGTTTCAAGGATCTCTCTTTCAATAGCTTGAAACAAGTAGTTCTTTACTTTCATATCCTTCAGATTTGCCTCATTAACATTCCTCCTCTGCGCCTCAGTGGGCGTTGCTCCAAGTTTCGGTATGCCATCTTCTACTAGTTGCCACAGTTCTTTACTCCGCAGAAAGTTTTCCATGGTCATGGACCAGAAATCATAGTGGCCATCGAACTTTGGAATGGCCGGTTGAACAAACTTCTCAGATGTGGACATTCTTACTCTCACACTTCTCAACTATATTGCTCACTCACTCTGTACCAGATCGCTCTTCACACAGGATCTGGATAATTTCTCTCTGCACACGTAGTTCACTCAGTTTTGGATCAGGCCCTTTACGGAGCTCTGATACCAATTGTTACTACTACAATTATGCATAAATCTCACCAGAGAATGTTTTGTATGCAATATCTTATTCAATGCAAAGAATGGCTTATATAAGCCTTACAAACTCTGATAAAACAAACTAACTGCCACAGCTCACAGAATGGCATTAAACTAGGAGTAAATAATGCAACAAATAAAAAGATCTGTTCAAATCTGTTCAGCCCTATATTTTAGGAGCCTTATTGACACGTAAATAACTAACATTAACTTCTTTTAAACACAATGATTTGAAATATTAAAACTTATGGCTTCAGAAAGGAGCTTCCAACGACAACAAAAATATACGAAGGAGAAAGTAAGGAAAGAGCAAAGAAGCGGCGTGAGATGTGAGCTTTTAGGATTTTCAGTTTGATTTATATAGCCAAATAGGAGGGTTGATTATGTGGTTGTAAAAATTCTATCATTTTTTAATTATTTTTAATAAATAATAGCTTTAATTCAATTTTTTAAAACATAAAAATAGATATAAAATCAAAATTTTATAGAACATGCATCATAATATATGAACAGTGTTATAGAATTAGTATAAAATAAAAAAAAATATTCAATAAAAGAATTGACAATTTAATCAAATAAAAGTTTCATACTAAATTGAATATTTGTTAATATATATATATATATATATATATATATATATATATATATATAAATAATTATAGCTAGTATAATTAACTTAATTAAAATAATAAGATAACTTGAAGAGATTATTTATTAATATTAATAAATTAATTAATTATCTAAACTTCTATAAAATAAATAATTGGTTTTGAAAACTATCACTTTTAATTTATTTATACATTTATTTAATCACATAAGACACTCATAAATATGAACTAGTGTTTAGAGAATTCAATATTCTAATAAAAGATAAGAAAAGAAGAAACATGAATTTTTATCTATTCACCTTCACAACAAGCTGTATTGAGTTTACAATAACTTTAATTATCAATCCACTTCCAAGTTTTATAATATTCATACAAGAAAAACACACACAAAAAAAAAAAAACCAAATACTTTAGGCTTAGAAAACTTCTTACAACCACACCAGAATCTTGTATAATATAGAATATTCTTTTACTACTGTTTGTGAAATTCTATATAAGAAATATTTTGATTGCCTAATCAAGAACAAAAATACGTTGAAAAAACTTAAAAAAGAAACAAGATCACTTTCAGAATTATTAACTCAAAATAATAAAAAAATGAATGGTTATCTTCGATGTTATTTTATTCTTTGCTCATGAAAAAAATACTAAACTCTTAGCATTAAATCAAATTAAATTACGAGTAATATTTTATTAATATATGATTTTCAATAACATTAAAATTTCATATGAATTAAATAACACATTAATGTATTATTATTTTTTAAAAGTAAAAAATTAAAGAGGAGAAAAACGAAATGTTTGTTAAGAGTGGGATTTGAACCCACGCCCTTTCGGACTAGAACCTTATCTGGCGCCTTAGACCAACTCGGCCATCTCAACTTAGATGAAAATTTTATAATATCCGATATATAATCCAACACGTTAACAAAAAATTATTAATTTTGTTATGTAAGGGTTGAAAATTTTGATATTTTTATTACATTAAGTTTGAGTTATAATTAATTTGAATGTTCAGAGTGTTTAAAGATTATTTTAATTTTGATATGACTTTAGTATAGAGGGTTTATTTTTAAAACTACTTAAAATTGATATATTTTTACTTACTCACAAATCTTATTCCATCCATGTCCGCATCACCTTCCGTCACTTGGCTTGGTTTGTGATTTTTTTTTAGAAAAAGTGAAAACTAAAAGAGTGTCATATGAGAGACCTAATTATGTTCAAATTAACATTTATTCACTTAATTTAATATCGATGGTGATAAACTATGTAATAGTGATTTTTTTAAAGTATGTATAGCACTTTTTTTTTAAAATTTTTGATAAAGTTTAATATAGAATGAGTTGAACTTTATTCAATAAAAATAATTTTATTAGTAAAGCAAAAATTTCACTTTGAAATCTTTGTGTATGAAATCTTCGTTTTTATTTAGGATGGTTTGGTTAATTATCATAAAAAAAATTAAGGAGTTATATATATATATATATATATATATATATATATATATATATATATAAAGAAAAAAATATATTTTTTATTTGAAATTACACATGGCAGTCACGTGGCGACGACATTGTTGGTTACAATACTTATACTGGCAATTATGGTCAAGAATTTTTCTATCAATCGCCATCTACTTCAGAGATATCGTTTGACACATTTTTTTAAAGTACAATAATAAAAAACAATTCCTTTTTTAAAAATTTCATCGTAATAAAAAATACTAATACCAAACTCATAAAAAAATATTTAGGAGATCTAGTCAGTATGGTCATTAAACACGTCACCTAACAATTAACGATGTTTATTCTGAAGGACGAATTTCATGCATGACTATAAGTATAGGATGAATTTTGTATAAACTTTGAGGAAGAAACGAATTCCAATTTTGTATGTAAGTACATAGACTAAAAACATACTCATCTCTATTTTATACAACACGAAAAGTTAGTAAGACAGAAATATGTTATTTACAAATGATATTATCAATTATTTCATCTTCTAAACCATTTCATTTTGCAGACAGGTAAGAAGACAAGCACAGCATAGTATTCATAAAATTTATTTTCTAAACATAAACTCTTACACGAAAAGCTCATCTTGTTCTTTATTGTGAACTGAAAAAAATTTTTGTTGGGTAATTAGTATATTAACTTACATGCATGTGTTGGTTAATTTGAAAATATATTATATTTTGTTGTTGTTGGAACTCATCCTGAGTTATGCCTATAAATATTGCTGAGATTTGATATCCATTTTTTTTTCATATTGATTCGTGCATATTGTTGTTAGCCAAATTATGATTTATGGTTATATATATTGTTACATGTGGCTAATGTCATTGTTGGTTTCAGGCTAAAATTTAATAATTAATTGATCCAGGCATGAATTGTAGTTTTAGTTTTGAAACCATATATAAAAAGTCACAAATTAATCCTTTCATAATATGATTCACAAAGTTAGAATCATAAATTATTGGTCACATACATTATATAAATATAACATAGTTAGATTAAATAAAAAATGATATGTATTTTAAAGACATGTGACTATATATACTTATGAATTAAAGTAGGTCTAACATCATAATTCATTAATAAATATCGAGAAAATCTTATAAATAGATTAAAATGAATTTTAAATCTCACCAATGCATATAATCATAAATTAGAATAGATTCCAAGAACAAAAAGACTTGAAATAATGATATAATGCCGTCTCAATTTAACCAATACATGAATGTACTTTAATATTCTTATAACCAATACAATTAATTCAATCCATACCTAACAAGGTTAATAAGGTGAGTCCCTCATATATAAGTTAATGTTAGAATGTAGATTTTAACACTAATTTTACTAAAACATTATTTAAGAGCACATCCCATTCAAGATTAATGTTGTATCTAAAATATGATCTTATATATTAATTAAAATGGTTATTTTTTTATCAAATTTTTAATAGCTAATGTAATATATGGAATCCAAATAGATTGTTACATTTTAACCTCTGAACACTGTTTTCTGCGTTCTTCTGATCTGATAAAACAAAATTGGCATGCAAAGTACAAATGCATGGCTGTCTGAGATGCATTCTCTGCCTTTCTCTTGAAATAATCAAAAACTAAATTTGTCCTTTCTGCTTTCAAAGAATTCTTGTTTTGCAAATGATTCCAGTTACAACTGTGATGCACCAAAGAAAACCCTCAAGAAAAAACAAACAAACTTTTACCACAGAAAAAAAAAAAGAGAATATGATTTAACCAATACATGTCATCACTTTATATTGTTTGTCTGTTATTTGAAAATAGTTTAAAGTAACAAGTAAAATAAACAAATTTTGCTTAGAAATAAGAGAGGAGAAAGTAGTAACATTTATTTTGAGATTATTATTCACAGGTTCTTCAATTACTTAGTGAAACTCTTCTCGAGAAGTTGACTTGCAAAATATTAATGGAGCATTGGTGATCTCAACAAAATTTATTCATCCAATATCTGTCATAGATGTCAGATTTAATTTTATTACTGAATCAATTTAATGGCTGAACAGATAAAGAAGAATCACAGACATGCAAGGTTGAGAAACCTTCTTTCTGAGACAAGTTGGAGCCTGGGTGCACTATAAATACATGCAAACTTTACGTAAAACAATCAAAACATTTAGAATTTGATCGTTATTCATAGCGAAACCTCTCAAGAAAACAGATCTTGCAGATACACATTTTGTTCATGTTCAATCCTTGAAGTTTGTTATTAATTCCATCTTAGTTCTGTGAATTTACTTCTCACTGCTTTAGTCTATGCTTCTCTTGCTTTTGTAAATGTTTCTTCCTTTTGTTTGAAATGAATTTAATAATACAATGATCGTATGAAGTTATTCTATAAGTTATTATGTGGTAGTTGATAATTAAATTAGGTATATGGAAGTTTCTATAAATTGGTGTATAGTTAAATCGTTTCAGTTTTATTTCATGACAGAAAAACTCACTCAGAAAATCGAAACCAGTGCATACCACATCCATTCTACATGTGATTAAAAAATAAATAAACAAATTAATAGCTAGTCACTAGGCAATTTTATGTTTTTCTTTAGAAATTATAAACATAAATATTTTATTATTCAAAATATTTGAATGTTATGTATTGATTGTGAGTGGAAGAGATCAAGATAAATGTCCTCCTCGTTCATTCTATAACAAACATATGCGAGGTTCAAAAGTTATGCAGTAATGGCAGAAATTGATTCTTCCTTCTTGAATACAAATGGAAGCCAAAAATTCATTAGTGTGCATTTCAGACTTTCAACACTTTCAAGTTGAAAGTTTAGAAAACACAATGATAATTTTGAATACGCCATTTTTATCCAAGAAATATGAATGAGTTTATTATTGTATAAATTGAACTCTTCTTCATGTTAGTTATAGAATGGATTAAGACATTTATCTTGAACTGTTCCAGTCACAATCAATGCGTAATATCCAAATATTTTGAATAATAGAATATTTA
>Ga0214544_1010347_pt1 | contig 13793 bp, 14 predicted proteins | sample CNSS3metaG_FD_160074 | JGI IMG/M metagenome (GOLD analysis project Ga0214544, IMG submission 160074) | Root nodule microbial communities from cowpea collected in UCLA plant growth center, Los Angeles, California, USA - CNSS3 | ecosystem: Host-associated > Plants > Roots > Nodule | place: USA...
AATAAAAAAAAAATATAAAAAATAATATATATATATATATATATATATATATATATATATATATATATATATATATATATATATATATGGTTACTTAATTAATTGTAGATATTTTAATAATTTAAACGAGAACAGAGATATGGCGGGGGCGGGTATTATGGCGGGGATATGTACATCCCCATACCCATCCCCATACCCAACTGAAAAAGTCGGAGATTCTCCATACCCATACCCAGTCAATGCGGGGATTCTCCGTCAAAACGGGGACGGGTTCGGACAATACCCACGGGGACGGGTTTATTTGTCATCTCTATTCTCAATAAATAGTAAGACCATGTTTGGAAAAAGCATCAGCCACACTCTGCTTTTTATCATTGATCTATTATATATATATATATATATATATATATATATATATATATATATATATATATATATATATATATTAAAGACTTAGAAAATATTTTGACACGAGAGTCATGTGTGATCCTGATGATGACAAATCTCTTTTATATGGACCAAGTAAAACTATATTTATACAAAAAGAAATATTAGAGCAAAAAAGTTGGTGATTATAATAGAAAGCACGAGCAAAGAGCATGAAGGTGATAGAGAGAATCTTAAGAACACATACAAACAAAATGATTCTTCCAAAAGAATATCGAACACAGAATAAAACTGGTATATCATATAGTGACTTATCAGTTTAGCTTTTTGAGATATGCATAGGTAAGTCTTGAAAAATCATGCATCTATCAACAAAGTTGCTGATAAATTTTTTACAGAACTAACTACATAAGAAAAATAACTTTTCAATATGAAAGAGAGTTCTTGTTGTGTGAGTGGAAAATAAAATAAACTCACTTAAAATAAATTAAGAACTAAAGTTGAGTGTTTTTTATTAGTATGTGGATATGAAAAACTTTATATAATTAGAAAGGACCACTGAAGACAGAGTTAAGGACTCATTGAGTTTTTATGACAGAGATAGAGATACTCTTGCACTAACTAAAATATATATTACTTAATTTGTGATGAGTATGGGACCCAATTACCCATCTGATTAGTGAAGAGGTAATAGTATGAAATCTAACACAAAGCTCTATCCAATAATTATTTTTTTCCTTGCGATGGATATATGGCCTACTTTTTCAGATTTGGCTCAGTAAAGTAAGTCATATCAATAATTAGTGAAAAAATATTGGCCAATATTTTAACACATGCATACATGATATTTACCATGGATTTTCTCAATGATAATATATTATTTATAGAGTTAAGAATCTAATCCTGCTTTTCCTTGTCTGATTCTTTCCTAAAGGGTTGGAACTTTCCTAGAGAAAGAGGTTAGTGGTTGGATTTGACCCTACCCACTTTGAGTATGTATGTATTTATTGATGGCATGTGTTAGTAGATAAAATTACCTTATAGGTACCGAAAAAAATGGCTTTTGTCCTCTTCCTATATCCCACCTAATAACGAAAGGGTTTAGGGTTTAGGATTTAGGGTTTAGAGTTCAGGAAATGGGTAAATATATTTAATCTTTTATTTTATTGTGTTTTGGAAGTTAACTTCTAACGGGTAAATATATACCAAATACTATCAATTAATAACTTTGTTCAGATAGGCAACTAATTGTTTAATTATTATGATTATTTAATTGACTTTTTTTTTTAATTTAAATTTTAAAGGATATAAATAGAAGAACACAAATATTTGGAGGTGAAAAAAATATTAGGTGCAGTGAGAAAATTCCCACCGACAAAAACAATACTAAACACAAATTGGTGTCAATTTTTTCCATTTACGTTCAGAACTCTATTTCATGGTATGACTATATATATATATATATATTCTTTTCTCAGTTTTAACAAGTTCAATAGTAACGCAACTCAAGTGAAAGTAACACAACCACAATGACAGAATCTACTAAGAATGACAACATTTTAAGACTTGTGCAAACTTTTGCGAATATCCATCCTAACAATTGCAAAACTCATCGAAACAACATCGTATATAGTGTTGTTGGTGTGTTTGCATTCCCACAAACCACTAATTAAGCAATGCGATATTGATCAAGAACTTCAGCATTTCTCTTTCCTGTAACGATTCTGAACTCCCTTAAATCTTCATACTTAAATGGTTGATAACGTGGACCATTGTCAAGTTCCGCCAACTTTGGATGGGCCTCAACAATACCATCCCTTGCTGCTAACATAAAAACACCAAACGAATAACGAGTACATGTTTCCTTGCAGATTACACGATGCCTAGCATTCCAAAATTTTTCATTGCTCCAAACCTGAGAGAAAAAATGTATATTTATTTTCAAGAATAATGTAATTCACAAGAAACAAAATAAACTTGTTAATCTATGCTCACATGTCCAACATCTCCGACAATGCAGAGGAAGGAGCCTGATTTGGGAGTCACTACTTTTAATATGCCAGAATCATCCAACAGCTCAAGACCAGTAACAGTTTCATCATCTTGAAGTAGAGTGATAAATCCTGTATCTGAGTGCAACAGTATTCCCATTTCACCTATATTTTCAGGGCTGAAATTGTATTTAATAGTTCTTAAAAGGAATGGCCAGTCCTTGAAATCAACATCCACTATACCCAAACACTTGGCCATCTTTTGTGCTATAGTTGATGCCAAGTCATGAATTGCTTGGCCATATGTCTTCACTATTTTCCTGTAATGCAAACAGATCTACCTCAGTTAAAAATTTGATAAATGGGGTGAAATAGAGAAAGAGGAAGAAGAAAGGAACCTGTAATAGGGTGGTAAATCCAACTGGGAGAAGAAATCATCAAGTGCCTGTGGTGATTTATGGAAGTCATATATCCCCATGGCCTCATATAGAGGACTTGAAGGAAAGGGTGGAATATAACCACTGTCAGGAATTATGGATTTGTTGCGCATTTTTATCTCTAAAGGAAGATCATGCCAGAATTTCACCGCTGATTTCATCTCTTTCATCAGAGTTTCTGAAATAGGGTGGTTGATCACCCTGAAAATACCACATTTCTCACATGCTTCTTTTAGCTTCTTCCACTCCTCTCCCTCTGAAAGTTTCTGAAAATCCACCACTGGAACACTAGCCTCCATCTCTTTCTCTTTCACCTTCTTCTTCTTCTTGATCCTTTGCCTTGTATGTGATTCTCACACTTTTTCTGAGCGAAGGAATTAGTTAACTCACACTAATATATAGTGATGAATGAGTCTTGCCTCGGTAAAGTATTTTGTTACTGAATGATGATTTGTTAAGGTTTTATAAAATAATGTTGTTAATGAATGAAGAAAAATGTTTTTAGTCTTTTGGAGATACATTTTGAATCTCAATTTTAAAAATAATGAATATAATTTTTTTAATTAAATGCCGTTAGCGTTTAAAATACCGACATAATGAAAACGTGTCGAAAACACTTTTTTAATTTTGATTTAAAGACTAGAAATATATATTTAATCTCAATAAAGTAAAGTATAGACCTATATGTTCTATGCTTTCTTGGATAGTGCATCATGATGAGGGCAACGTGGAGAGTTAAATAAAATGTGTATTATATTTTGTAAGATAAATATACCTTTTTGAATTAGTTGCCAAAAGAACAAGATAATTCGTCTCAATATTAGCATTCTATATAAATTACTATTAATCGTGGACAACTCGTAGAATTAATTAATCAGTGAATGGAGTTAACTTTAGATTATAAATTCCAATGGTGGTGGAGTTCTTGAAACGAATCGTTTAACAAATGGGGAAGCTGAGAACGGTCTTCACAAACAGGTTTCTCCGGCTTCTGCTGCAAACGAAAACTCGCTTTCTGATGCCAATAATGCAGTTGCTTAGCCAGTGATTTTGAACAAAATTTTAGAAGGATCCAAAATTATATATTTAAAATGTACATATTTAATATTATTGTCGCTCGTTTAAAATGAATTATACTTTAATATAACTATAATTATAAAATAAATTAATAATTATAAAATAAATTATATTATTTAATGGATCGTCTATCGTTTTTCATATTTTTTAACTTATCAAATAATTCAATCATAACTATATTTTTCAACTATTTTTTTTAATATAAATAATCATATTATCTGTAAAATATTCATTTTCCATTTTTCTAATATGCACATATCAATTCAAAAGTCGTATTTCATTGTTATGCGATGAACAATCATATTGTCCTGTTTTGATCTTCACTCATCTTTTATTAATTCTAAAGAATGAATTTATTCTTTTATTTTTCATCAATATACCTATCTAAAAAACAATTTTAAGACTAAAAAATAATTTATATAATATAATCAATAATTAAGAGACATAATTACTAACAAAAATTATGATAATCAATTCACTAACAAGTGAGATAAATAAGATTATATTTTTTTTCTTTTGTGATAAGGTAAAAAAAAAAATCAGATAAGAATAAAGAATAAATACAACATGTGAAAAAATAAAAAAATAATAAAAATAAAAAGTAAAAATTATCTTAATAATTTTGTTTTTTTATTATATTTGATTTTATATATTATTATTTATTAGCATTAAATGTTATATCTAGAAATAAAAAATACTTAATTTAATTTTTATTAACTTTTCAATATATTATTATCTAATTTAAAAATATACATTTAAAAAATTTAAAAACATAAATAGTTTAACAAATTTTAAATTATATAATTTTAAAAAATTTAAAAAGGTTAAGAAAAAGTTGAAAAAGTTGGGGGCCGTGGCCCCCGCCTGGTACATGGATTCTTCGCCACTGGCTGACCCTGATGTTCCTGCCAAGAGGTGCAGGCTGCAGAAGAGGACTTGACGTTTCAGAATATGAGGGCGTGGTTGATTAGGATGACCAGGATGACAATGATTGGGAGCCGTTTCAGTTCCACAAGTATGTTGAATTTGAAATCAAAAACTCAGTGGAACACAATATTCGAAAAAGTTTGTTAAGATAAATTTTAATTAAATTTTGATATCATATTGAAATTGAGATTTAACTTTAATTCAATTTTACAAATTGATTTACGAGATAAGATTTACACTTTATTTATATATTATAAAGTTAATTTATTTTTAATCGAGACTTCCGATTTCGACTAAAGGATATAACACCAAATTTTTGTTGATTTACTAGTTATTGCGTTAATTTTGAAGTAAAGAAAAAAAGATTAAACCATATTCTATTATTATTTTAAAAGTGATAATGGATAATTAATAACTTTGTTAAGATGAAGCACGTGAAGTATCATGGCATCGCATGTAAAACTTAATTAAAACAGAACATGTTGCAGTAAATTATACAACACAGTGGCCGATGATTGTGGTGCTTCGCCCCCAATATTTTTTTTATATATAAAAATTGATATATAATATAAAACATTTCTTTAAAGTTTTAATATATTTTATATATATTTGACAACTCGAAAACTTTTATATATTTATCTAAAGATTTTGTCATCCTTAAAATTGTCGAAGATTCGTTCACTTATAGATATTAAAATAAAACATTAATTTATTTCAACTTTTCTTTTTTCAATGTGGCATATTCTTTTCTTCTATTTTATTTGAATTCTCTGAACACGTTGCATAGTTTTCATGTGTGTCTCGTTTGGTTCTAAATATTTTTGAGACTAACTGGCATCAGACTTGTGTGGTGTTCTTTTTTGCAAATATTTTAATATATATTTTAGTCATTAATTAATACTTCGTCAAATATATTTTAATATATATTTTAATCGATAATTAATATATGGTCATATATTTTTATATACAATTTGATATTTTTAGATATTTTGATATAATTGTAAAAACAATAACTTTCGTTTTCAGTTTGACCTTTAGTGTTACATTTTTTTTGTTTTTTGGTGGGTTGGTTTTGTCGTGGAAGATGTCGTCTTCTTGCAGATACAGCTTCAAGAACTTGTTCCAGAACTCCATCTGTTTGCTAACTCCGGGTGACGTGAGTAATTTTTAAATTTTGTTGTTCATCTGCGTTATCATCATTGGTTATATATGTTTTTCGTTACCTTCCATTGTTTTGATGAATACTTTCGTTGTCTTTCTAATTGTTGTGATAATGTCATTGATGCATAGTTTGGTTAATTTTTCTGACATGCATGTGCGATATGGTTATGTTCTTGCACGTACGGGCGTTACAGGGCTTTGGAGATTTTGAAGAAAGTTTTATGGTTGAATGGGGAAAGAAATTGGTTATTGGAACCAACTATTTCACAGATCCGATGGGAAATGTTATGAACTTAGATTTTGAGGGGCGACTTGATCAAGAAGGGGATTTTTCGAATTCCATATCATTTTAAAGATTTCTATGAACCGGAAGATTTGCACTATATATGTACTTTGTTCTGTGGTGATAGATATTTCTGAATCAGATTTTTCGACACAAACTGGACTGAGATCGAATACCTTGGGTTAGGTAATAGTTACATTGTAGAGGAAGATTTAGTGTGGTCTAAGTTCTTGTCTTCATTTCGGGTGAAGTTATGTCCCATAGAGGTTAACTTCCGAACCTTATTAATTTCTTTTGTTTTATAGTAGATTTTTATTCCAATCTAATATTTACTGTTTCTTCGAATGCAGTCTATGATTTGCTTGGATGCATATTTTCATTTATTCTGGGAGAAGAAAGTAATTTATGGTGAAGAGATGCAGTTCATAGATCCCTGTTATAAAACTTTTAAGTTTAAGTTTGATGTGAAAGCAAATGGTACAACTATTTTTCGTGGTGGTATTGGAAACATGTTTAAGTACTATAATTTGAAAGATGAAGTGTACTTTCATCTGAATTATGTGTCGAAGAATGTTTTCTTGTATAGGTTGTTCTCGTTAGAAGGAATGGAGATTGATTATAGGACAAATGGTGCATCCTGTTCTCGTAGTGGCAATATTGGTTCAGATGTTGCTGACCCTTGGAGAAGCATTGTCAACGTCACCAACAATTAAGGCTGCTACTTCTAAAACATTAGGAGTATTGTATATCCTTCCATCCTTAGTCTTATCAGCAATAAGTCTTAATTTCAGATTTGTAAATTTTGTTTCTCTATACCAATCTCTTGCCATCCTAAATGATTTTGCATGAACATTGTGTTCATCTAACATGTTCGTTAACTTCTTTACAATTTCGATATCAACCTTGTTGTCATTCCTGAAACAAAACAATAATTTGAAATTGTCTTAAGTTGTATAAGTTTTTCATTGAAGAATATTGGTTAAGTAGAATTACCTTAATGATTGCATTCTGTTGTGAATTTCATTTTCAGTGTCGTAGATGTAGAGTTGGGCAAATCTTGGTACTTCTCCAACAGGTGGTAAAAGACTTCCAATTAGAAGGACCATGTCCATTGTTGTAACTGTTATCAATTTTGGCTCTAGGTGATGTAAATGCGAACATCATATTATATGTTCTAATATGTTGTTGAAAATTTCTAGACTCTATTGAATTGGATTCAAATAGTAGTTTTTGCAACACAACAGGGGGATCATTCAAAAAGGGCAACTGAATTTTTCCATTACCATAACACAATTGAAACTTTGAATTAGCAGAGTGTGCATGTTTGTCTATTCTTTCTTGGTGCCACATTTGTGCTTTACAGTGTCTACATATGAAAACTAGATCACCTATATCTGCATAAATAGTGAAACATGAAGTATTTCATCAGCAATTTAATTTAAGCATTGAATGTAATAACATGTTGATAGAGGATTAGATATCATATCTGTCTGGTAAACTGTTGGGATATTCAGTTGCCATAACAGTAGCAATAATTTCATCTGCATTGATACCCCAAACTTGATGATTGAAGTTACAGATATTATTACAAACATATATAATGATTAATTAAGTTAACAAAAATATTTAAAATTTATTTGTTATAATATCACAATGATACCTTGAGTAACATCATCAGATAATGTATTAGAATTTTCGTCAAGAAGTTCACTGATAGAAGAATCAGCCTCAGGTATTGCATTCTGCTGAGAAGACGTTCCTGTATACAAGTAGGGATGATTTTGATTTGTCTCCTTTGAACCAACTATATGAAACTTGTGCAACAGATTCTGTCGCAGTGAAATAGTATGATCTGCATATCTATGATTATTTCGTTCATTTGATTGTACACAACAATTTTGTCTACTTTCTTGATTCAGAAAATTAGTTGTCACATCACAAAATGGGGTAAACATCCTTCTTTTAGCTTGAATGTTGAATGATGGTGTGCATTGCTGATTATTTTCCTTATTAATCCTCTTCTCTTTGAGTATCGTTTTCCTTTTTGATCGTGCATTTGCAGAAGAAAAGTAGGAAGACACATTTTCGTCCTCCATATTTATGACAATTGATATCAAGTAACTTTATATGAAAAACAATATTACAAATATTAGAATCTACTGAATATCAGAATCTTCATTAATGAAGGAAAAAATTAGTACTTAAAAAAGTCAAACTTGTAAGCATCTTGTAAATGAGATTGTGATTCATAGCAGGTTTGGAGTTCATGTATTGAATAACTTCTGTCCGTTACATTACCATTAATGTTATGTTTGAAGCTACTTGAATCTCTTTTTGTTGATGAATTATCTTCATTGTGTATGCAACAATAATGACGCCAAATGAAAGTCCATTAATTTCCTTTCTATACGATTTTCAATCATATGTCTTGTCTAATTAATAAAAAGTTGTTTATGCAATGAGTATAATAGCGTGATTATAGAGTAAAAGTACATGGTAGTGTAATATATAATATATTATGTCATTTATTACTGTCATCTTAATTTATTGCAACCCTATTAAGTGTCGTCAATTGAAAAGGCTAATATATATATATATATATATATATATATATATATATATATATATATATATATATATTAGTGTATGGATAGAAAATATATATTGGCCATTCAGATTCGGAGTTGATATACAATGATGATGAGGATCCACATAAGATGTCAGTTTTTTTTTATTATATATATGTATGTCATTTAGTTTTGAAGCAAAACTTCCAAAATCAAACTCTAAAACTTCTGCAAGTTTCGTATTGCAATGACTTCGTCTTCTGCTCTGAGCCTTAACAACTTCCATCCGTGTTGGCTTTCGGTTCTTAATCCTATAAAGGTAAGTCATTTGCAATATTTTTAGTGATTTCTTGTTAAACATCATTTATCCGCTCAGTTTATATGGTTTTTAAGTATGATCTTCGATTTATGATGTTAGATTATAAATTAATCTCTTCTTTTTTCATTCATGTGTTATTGTTTGAGGGCTATTAACAAATGCCCAAAAAAATTGTTACTTATAATGTTAATATTCTTCCATTTTGTGAGTATTTTTATAAAATACCATCATATAATTTAATCTACAACAATTTTCATAACAACCCAGAACAATTTGGTTTGAACATGTTAGATTGAGTTTAATATTTGATAGAATCAAGAAATAATGTTGTCAATTTGTATTCGGAATATGGTTTAATTTATACAGGATGGCTTTAGTCTATAGAACCACATGAATCAGATGTAATGTTGATACATTTCGTATCCTGTAATTGATACTTGGCAGGACTATGTTGCTTTTGAAAAACCCTTTTTTGTTTATTGGGAGAAGGAAATTAGTGTGCAAAGGTGCAGATTTATAGATCTAGAAGGAAATGTATTCGAGATACAAATGGATGAAGCATTATTGGCTGAAAGGAAATTCCCTGTAGGTTTTCTGTTAGCAAAAATGTATAACTTAAGGCTTCTATATTTTATAATTGTCCGCTATGTAGGACGAAACTTGTTTTGACTAGGATTGGACTGAAATTAATTACCCTATTCCTAAGAAACAAACTCAGTATCCTAAACCTGTGAGATCAGTAAAGTTCTTCACCTGTTTCTGCGTAGATTTTCCACTGGAACCGGTAAACATTTATAAATTGTTGATTTTTACTAATTTTGATTTGACAAAATTTTGTACTTAGATTAATTTGATCATAATTCTTATTCCAATTGTGAATCAGGTATCTATAATTTTCTATGGTGCCTTTTCCCATTTCTAGGGACCAATATTTGATTCCTCAAATCCTGACATGTACCAGAAAGTTGAGATGATAGACCCTATGGGGAAGAATTATGAAGTTTTCATTGAGGGATCTTACATAGGAAGGATATTTGCTAGACATGGATTACCAGAAATGGTAACCTATTATGATCTACGTGAGGATCATGTATTACGTCTCAATTTTATCGGGGATCACAAATTCTTGTTTAGGATATTTTCTTTGACAGGGAATGAAATTAATTATTCCAAACCATTGATCAAAAATGAACCTACCATAAATGAGGACGATGGTTTAGAAAGTGAGTTTTTCTACGCAACGATCAAGACTTTAACCGACTATGATGTTCATTCTTCTTCACTGGTATGATTTTTTAATGTTCTTATATTTTTCTTTATGTCATTTATTCAATTTTTTAATACATGTCAATTGAATTTTTCAGTATTTGGATTTCGAGTTTGTTGCAAGAGCCTTGGTAAAGAACAGGAAAAATCATGAACTTCGCAATACCAATGGTTGCTCGTGGTCATGCACCGTAAGATGGGCCAAGAAAAGGACATATGTTTGCTTTTTAAGTTGTGGATGGAAGAAATTCTGTGCTGAAAATGGATTCCAAGCCGGAGATGTCATAACTTTTGGGGTCGATAGAAATCGATCAACTGTTATTAATGTTAGGAAGGATTAAATTTAAAATGTTATGTAACAATATGTTAGACGATTATATATGTTTTGGAAGTAGTTCTTCATGGATGCTTATGGAATTTAGAACTAATGGACAAGTTAAAACTTATTTTGTTTCCAATCAAGCTTATTGTTTATAGTACATTACTTATTTTGTTTCCAATCAAGCTTATTGTTTATAGTACATTACTTATTTTGTTTCCAATCAAGGTTATTGTTTATAGTACATTCCTGGTATCATAATTAAACCAATTAAACTAACTGTTTGTGACGTAAATTATATCATGTAATGGTCAAGAATTACATCACAATTCTGTTAATCAAAAGTTATCCTTAATGTTAATAAAAAAATTACGATATGACTGCACTAATAATATAACTTAACTGATAATAACATCATGTCGCATACGAAAGTAAATACAAAAAAGTTTGATAACATTCTATGATTGATAACACATAAAGCAGTGTATCAGTCGTTATGATAATTAGTGTACATTTATCAAAAGTGATGAAATTATTAATTCATCAAATTTCGAAAAACCAAACAACATAGTCCAGTCACTCGATTTCCTTCTTGATGGTCTTCATGGGCTTGGTAGCTGATAGTTCACCAGACTCTATGTCCTGAGACGATTCTACAGAAACACCACTATTTGGAAGGATTCTCTTTGATGGAGTACCCAAAGAAGAATTATCAGGATCATTGTCAGCTGTTCCACTCAAACTCATCTTCATCAATTTATAAATTACAAGTATATTAATTATAACTTAAAGAAATGCAAAATACATAATTCAATAAATACAAAAATAATTACCAAGTCATTTTCAGTGTCTGCTGCTAAATTGCAAACCCTTTTTGAACGAAATTCAGCAATCTAACCAAATAACATGACGAAACAATAATATTAAAATGTAGTTTATGTCGCTGGAAAATTAGAAAATCAATCAATACATAGAACAAATTGAAGACAGATTTAAAAGGACTTACCATGCCACTGGAAGTATCACCTCCTAGATCAATTATGTTCTTATGACTGCACTCAGCAAGCTATGAAATACAAAAAAAATTAGAATAATAGCATATTCAATAAAGTGTATAATTTAAAAGCAGATATGAAGTATACTAAAGAAATATTATTCAAAATAATTACTTGTATGGGTTGTATAAGCTTCTTAATGTAATTGATTATTTTAGGTAAGTCAGACACTTTAATGACAAAGGCACATCTGTTCCTTGGTTGGGTTCGAACTTTGAAGGCAAGAGTACAGCCTAACATTACATCCAAGTCATCAGGAAAGCACTTGGGATCATCTTCACCCACCTAATTTACAAATGAAAACAAAAAGAATTTAATATGAATGACAAAGGAACTAATGAGACTGATGTTGACAATATTAACCTTTATCATTTTCTTTTGCAATTCTTCAGCGGAAATACCAATAATGTTTCTACATTCTTGATCCCACACCACAAAGTTAGCATAATTAAATGCATCATCACAAACTTGTAACTGAAGTTTATACCTATAAACATTTGGAATATTATAACAAATCAAATACAAAAAGCTGATCATATTAACTTGAATGAATATAAAATAACATACTAACTTGAACATGGGAATGTTGTTTTCTTGATCACAATAAGTGCATTTGAAAGGACCAGTTTCATTAGTTCTTTTGTTGCAATGATTACAAACCAAGGAGTACCACCCATCGTTATCAAGACTAAACTTAATAGTTGTGGCCACAGTAACACACATGATTTCCTAAAGGAAAATAATTTAGTCAAATACCGAACAATCTACTATATAATCAAAACAATAGAATACCTTTGTTTATAAACATACCTTTTTTATCAATGGAATTTCAGAAATGCTCTTCACTAAACATTTATAAACAAACCTTTCAGCATCACTGTATTGGGAGGACTGAGTCAGTTGACTACCAGATTGACTCATTATTGTTAATTCATCAGCAGAGATTCTGAAATATAAGTAATCATAAAACATTTGTTTACAATTGAATTATTATATGACTCATACGTAATCATGTACATATTTTACAAAAATTTGAAACAAAGTTACGATAATTACTCATTTAACCGTTGTTTGAATTGCATAATTTCAGGAATATCATCATCCATAAGTAATTTGGTCCCATTCCATGTATTGGACACAAACACTGGCCATTCCCCTATTCAAACCAAAATTGATCAGGAATATAATAAAGATCTTTTGACAAAAAATAAAATAACAACATAACTACCTGTAGCTGCTTTAACCTTGGCTTGAGTAAGAATCATAACCAACTTGTCTGTATTCGGATTGTCATTATACCTTTTTAAAAATTTCTTGCAATATTCATCCCATTACGTACAAGAAACTACACCACCACTGCATATGAACAATTCTGTTAAAATAAATAATATGAGGTGTAAAAATAATCATTATGACGTCATTACCTTGGATCCATCAAACTAAAAACAACATTTTTAGATTGCGCCTTAGTTTTGACGTTATCTACCCAACCGATCAAATATGAAATCATAAAGATTACAAATTGAAAGCAGGAATAATTACAACATCATACTTGCCTAAACAAATCAAATAAAATCATTCTAATTGTACATACTAATCAACAAATCCGGAGACAAATTACCAGCCACTACCTCTTTTATACTTCGAAATTGGTAAACTTTTTTAGGTACATTTGCAATAGCTTGGGGACGGACAGAAGTGGCTCCGATAAACAACAATTTAAAAGGATGTTCACACACTCTATACTGACCATCATTTTTCACAATTTTGAAATTGTACATGATATATGTATCGCCTTCCTTCAACTTACCATCCCAGATATCAAATTCGTCCTTCTTAACTATGCAATGTATCTTGTCCCCCTAACAAATGATATGTGTAACACCCCAGATGGATATTACTAGATAAAACTGATTTTTCACAAAATATACTTTAAGAAAATCAGACATTACAATAAATTCCCAAGCGCGGGAAATTTCAAACTTGTCTCGCTATAATCCATTC
>Ga0214544_1010350_pt1 | contig 13788 bp, 8 predicted proteins | sample CNSS3metaG_FD_160074 | JGI IMG/M metagenome (GOLD analysis project Ga0214544, IMG submission 160074) | Root nodule microbial communities from cowpea collected in UCLA plant growth center, Los Angeles, California, USA - CNSS3 | ecosystem: Host-associated > Plants > Roots > Nodule | place: USA...
ATATATGAGCATTGTATGTGTTTGACGTAATTCCATGGGTTTCTTAGAAGATTTTATGGTGGTGTTATTTTAGTATATGCATTGGACTATGGATTTAGGTAAGGTGACATTCTGAAACTCTAGTGATCATTTACACTCAAATATAGTAGAATTGGTCATGTGGTGAGAGTAGGAAGATGTCATTATCTATGGTAGGATAATGACTCTAGATAATGATGGATTAACCTTGTGTGTGGTAGGGTAAAATCCATTGACAATGAGTTTAGTGTCAACTGTTTATGTGCAATTATGTGAATTATTGTAGTTTATCCATGTATGCATTATAATTTATATGTTTTAAATGGTCTTAAGATAACTCTTTTATATACTAGATTACCCTTGCACTTTGTGATCTTATGTTGTTTTCTTCTTTTTGGATAATCACCATTTTGGTGGAAGCAGATGAAGATGCATGTTTAGAGATATATCTGAAGGATGAGAAGTTTGTAGTTATAGTTGTAAGTTTGCAGCAAATGTATGAGTGATTGGTACGTTTGGTATATAGAATTTTTATGTTGGTTTGGTGTTGTTATATAAATAATATATTTCTATAATTTGCACTCTTAGAGGACTGTATTAATATACTTTTTAGTCTGTTAATCTATTTTTCAATATTATTATAAATATCTTATTTTATAACTTTTATAATACTAAAATGGGATGTTACAAATATAGTTGAGTCATTCTTTATTTTGAAATTTGGCCATTTTTTTAAATTTTATTATTCAAAAACTCTTCTACCGAAATGTATTTATAAAGACGGTAAAAATAATTTATTTTAATTAAGTGTAATTTCAATCTTTAACTTTTATTTAAAATATTAATTTTTTTCAAAATAAAGTAAGTTATTTTCCTTTCATTTCTTTAGCATACCGGATATTTTGACCTAAAGGGAAAGAAAATATAAAACAACTTCATTCTTGCTTTTTATAAATAATAACAATTGTTAATTATTTTTTTGTGTATATTTTTTTCTGAAAATATTAAATTGGTTATTTCATTTTTTTTGTCTTAATTTGATTTAGATTTTTAAAAAATTGATATAATTTGATATTTTTTATTAAATTTTTTAAAAGGGATCAGTTTTCTTTTTCAAAACTGATACTAAATTTTTGATGAAAAATCTTTAATCCACCAATTTATTTTATTAAAAATTCAATCTAAATTAAAATTAAAATAAACTAAACGATCAATTCAGATTTATAAACGAAAACATAATTACAAGAGTAATTATTCAAAGAAAAAACTTTAGAAGTGATGGATGGAACGGAAACTCTCCATCCTTTAAGATAAATAAAATTATAATATCTGTCTTGATTTCTAAATTATTTTAGCTATAAACTTCAAAATAATGATATTTATTAGAATACAGAAAACAATATATTAAAGTAATTAACGTTTGTTTTTTAGTTTTTATATAAATATTTAGTTTTGTAAAAATATACTGAAAAGTTAAATTGATTATGCATAATTTCATAACATGAAACATAAGTACTTTCTTTAAGTTGTGAATGAGTGAGTCGTCAAAATAGGAGAGCACACCATGGATGCATCAGTTGTTGTCATGAACCACCGACCTTAAAAAAGCATCAAATTCAAAGCCATGCCACCGACTGCGCTTATGCCACAAACATCTTCTTCAACTTGTCAATCATCATAACTTCCATTCATCTCCTTTCATTTTAGTTAGCTTAAAAGATCTCACTATTCTTAAAACATTAATTATATACACATGTATGCATTTTTTATTATAAATAATTAATTTAATTAAAAAATATTAAATTTAAGTAAATCATAATTTAAAAAATAAAATAATAAAATTTGTATTTTTATTTAAAAATAATTAAATTTGTAATATTATTAACGGTAACAAATTCTTATAAAAATATTACTATTATATTATTATTTTAGGATGAAATTTGAACAATAGTTAAAAGACCATGCTTAGAAGTGTGCCAAAAACTACCCAGTTGTGATCTTACGCGGTCCGTGCATGAGACGAATCCTAGAGGAAACCTCGACATAATGTGTAACTTCACTATCAAACAAATCAAATCAAGCATCATACTACCCATGAGACGGTCGTGGCTACCACCAAAGACAAAGAGCTCTAGCATTAAAAAACCGTTATTAAATGTCATGTGCCATCTCAACTTGAAGGTTGTCAAGCTAATGATCTCTTATATCAAGCTACTTTCTTGTATCGTATAGAATTAAGAATGTCAAAATAGGTATGATCCGTCAGGCCAATTCGCTAATCTAACTATAATATAGTGAGTTAGATTAAAGTTTTGAACCCGTGGGCTACAAGCGGGGTTGGATGGGTTAATCTGCCGACCCGTGAGTAATTAAACATGCACATGCAATTTTCGTTTGTTCACACTCAAAGTTAACATGTGCACCACACCACAAAGCAAGCTCAACGAAAGTGAGAGCAAGCACACATAAATCGTGACGAAGCTTACCTACCTCTCAAACCAGCATCGCGACGACGAATCCTACCCACTCCTCAGACCGGTGACGTGATGATGTGACGACAAAGAGCTTTAGCATTAAAAAAAATTTATTGAATGTTATGTGCCATCTCAACTTGAAGGGCGTCAAGCTAATGACCCCTTATATGAAGCTACCTTCTTCTATGATATAGAATATGAAGAATTCCATAATCTTTTACAAAACATGTATTGAGTATACATATGGCTCTAGCATGCTAACCTCCAGCTACAAAGAGATACAATGGCTCCACTAACATTTGGGTTATAAGGTGGCTTAGTGGTAAAGTTGGAAGGAATGGTGAGAAAAATTGTGGGTTCAACTCTTCTCACTAACACTTGAGAGTTATAAGGTTGGCTTGATGGGTTTAGAAGGGAGGATTTGAGATGTTGTGAGTTCAACTCCCCCACTAATAAATACTAACAACTAACATTGCCGATAAAAGAAAAAAAAATGACTTCACTTACCTTAATAAGTACATTGAAGCGTGTTTGGTACAAGTAAGCCTATACGTCAATAACATTGTTTAAGCATTAGGAAGACAAGTCCATCATATCTTGATATCTTTCTTGGCCTATGCAAATAACATTTTAAACTAATGAAGCCTATTGGGCTTTTGAAAGTCTAATCTCTTCTTGTATCTTTCTCAACATGCTTCTAGTAACTGGGCCTTTGATTGAGCCTATCGTTGGACCCACGTTATCATCTCCTCCCCCTTGAAGAGGATTTTTCCTCAAATCTGGAAGGTCGTTATTTGCTTTATACTTACCTGTTCAAGTAATTAAGTTAGTCATATTGAAGGTGGTATGTACTCCATATTCCTCAAACAAGATATGGCTCCTAAAACTTATACACCACATATCAATTGAATGATAAGGATGCTTGGAAGTAGGAGCATTTTAATTGGTTGCAATGGTTGCCTTATGTTGTTTCAAAATAATCTTTAAAGGATGTTCAACATAAGGTTTATTGACACTAAAAAAGAGTTCAAAAGGTTTTATGATTGACAACTCAAACCTCTTTTGTCTTACTTGATTTGCTAAATTAGTTTGTTCTTTGTACTTTACCACTTGTGAGGATGATATAAAAATAAGTACAAACTTATTAATGCAACCATTAACAATAACTTTGTTGTGGCTTTAGAGCAAGTCTTTTCCCTTTTGTATTTTCTTGCATTTCCTCTTCATCCCTTTTGATTTTCATTTGTACTTGATCCTCAACCACTTGAGATAGTGACAAAGGATGAAGTACAAAGTTTTTTTTCCTTGTATAGGAAGGTTATTGTATTAGAAATACCATTTTGTATAATTTTTCTATCAAATTTTCATGCTCTTCCTAACAAAATATGACAAGCCTCCATGAAAATTATATCACATAAAACTTTATCTTTGTATTTCCCAATGGAGAGTTGTACATGCACTTAATTTTTAAGTGTGATATCCCCATCTTCATTTAGCCAATGAAGTTTGTAAGGTTTAGGATGGGGTATTACAGCTAAATTTAGCTTCTCAACCAATCTAGTGCTATAACAATTACAACAAGATCCATTGTCCACAATGAGAGAACATGTATTTTCAAAAAATTTACATCTTGTATAAAATATGTTCTCTCTTTATGTATCATGTTGAGTACTTGGTTGGTATTGAGAAGTCTTCTCATCATACGAAGTTTTCCTTTACAAGGGTATGCATCCTCTCCCTTTGACTCTTTTGAGCTTTCATTCTCACTCTCACTAGTGTTAGGCTCTTCTTGACTACTATAGTGGTCAATGCCCCTTAAGATAATAGTCCTTTTAGTGAGAGCACTGAGCAGCTACATGGCCTCTTCCCAAACATTTGAAGTACTTAATTTCGCTGGTGCGAGTGTGTGCAAATGCTTCACCCTTACCTTTATCATTTTCCTTGGCTAGATTCTTATGGAGCTCCTCATTTTCTTTGAAATCTTATTTAACATATGAGCTAGAGTGAGATTGATCAGTTATAGAAGAATATTTTCTCAATAGTTGTTGTTCTACCTTAATACACATTTGAACCAAATGATTCAAATCTCTATAAGGTAGTAGCTCTACTCTATCTCTTATGTCAAGGTTCAACACATTCAAGAACCTATATAAAGTTATATCCTCTTTTTCAACTATACAGGCCCTCATCATGAACAACACATCTTTTGTCTATATTCCTCCACAATCATAGACCTCTGTTGAAGTCTTTGGAGTTTATCCATGAGTTCCCCAATTGTAATAGGAGGGAATGTGTCTCCTCTAAGGGCAATTTTAAGATCATTCTAATACTCAATAGTTGGACTTTAGTGTCTTAGTCTATCTTGGATCAAAGAGGTCCACCAATACATGGCATACCCTTGAAAGCTTAGGGTAGCAAAAGACACCTTCCTTTCCTCTCAGACTTGGTGGCATTCAAATAATCGTTCAACCTTCATTTCCTAGTCCAAGTAAGCTTCAATGTTATCCTTGCCATAGAAATAAGGCAAGTCTATCTTCACTTCCCTAAGGGTATGTTCTTTTCTTTGCCTCCTAATGTGAGAAGGTTGTTGGTAATATTCTCTCACCCCTAACTCTTGATTAGAGAAAGTCTCTCCAGTTCTACACTCTCTTGCCCTATGATAATATTCTCTCATTCTTTCTTCATTTCTCCTGTCCTTTTCTTCCCCTTTCGTTTTCTCTATTTCTTCTTTCCTTTTCTTCAAATCTATTTTCCTTTTCTCCATCTTTTTGTTCCATTCTTATTTGAAATTCTCTAAACTCTTCAACAAATTGTGATGGAACATTCCTTTTATTTTCAAACCCACTATCACTTTGCTTAGAAGCACGTCTTGTCATCATCTTTTAATTTCAAAAGTTCTCTTAGAATGAAAGTCATTAGTTTTTCACAAGTTTACTCCCAAGTAAGAGATGTGAGTTATAAGGACTGCTTAAGTACCAAGTTTTACCTAGCTAGAGTGTATCTTGCTACTTGCTTTGCTACTTTCACACAAAGATGTGCTCTTAAACTTAAAAGAAGTTTTCATAAAGATTTTCAAAAAGATTTTGAACTCAAAGACAAACAAATCAAACAAGCTACCACACTAAAGACAAACTCCTAAGTTTGCAAGATTTTAGAATTTGATATCTTAAACCAAGCCACTAAAAACGTGAAAGGTAAATTGGAAACTAGTTGAATTCCTAATGGTGAAGCTTATAACTTTGGCTAGCAAGACACACTCACTATCTACACCAATTACTAGGTAGTTTTAGATGCAAAAATATGGAAGAAAACCAAAGGCTCTTCCAAGACAATTGGTGCAATGGCCTTTTACAAAAGAAATGGAAATAACAAATGTTACAAGCCAAGTGTGGCCAAATATGGTGTTTAAGCTCTCTTTCTTCCCTCACTTTGAATATGGTAAGCTCCTTTGAAAGGTACTTAGCTTGGAGTTTCAATTGAATATCCACCCTCCAATATGCTACCTCCAAAGATGGGTTCAACATGGAAGACTTCTTCCTACATCACACTTCAATGTACACCAAAAAGTAGCTAAGAAAATAAAGCAATACAAAAGCTTAAACACAATAAAAGCTAAACTCAAAGCGAATATAATTGGGACAAGACAAAAGAATGTCCAAAAATTGACAAACAATAAATTTAAGGCAATTAAGAAAGCTAGCACAACAAAATGAACCAATGAATCTTAATGAAATGCACTGAATGGTTCAAGTAGAAGATGAATTTGAATCATCAAACAAGCATGTGAACACAATATCAATGGTAGAAAAAACACAAGATAAGCAAGAACAAGTATGAAACAACACGAAAATAGAAGAAGGATCAAGAACTTAGCTTAAACCGCAAGGCATGGCTTGAGTTGGCTCTAAATACCACTTAATGAGGCTCCGTGGACATGGTTGATGGAAGAAGGAGTCTCCATGGATGAGTGTGAGCGGAAGCAAGTGTTTAAGGAAGCTTGGATGGTGTAGAATTGAATGGTGGTGGTGACAACTCTAAGAGTTTCAGTCAACTTAGAGGAGGAAGGTTAAAGGAATTATAGACAAAGCTCTAGCTAAAGGTGACTCTCAAAGGACAAGGTTTGTGGAGTGATCTCAACAACATAACTTTGCATTTGTTCAAGAGTGATTTACAAAGTGGTGGAGGCATTCATTTATAGTAGAAGGCAAGCTCCAAATGCAAGCTAAATGTTATAAGAAATGAAATGCAAATGCTAGATCTAGATCTAGATCTAACTTCCTAGATCCACATTTCATGGATCACTTGCCATGTGTCCTAGTCACGCCTCCTTTGTTTAACACATGTGATAAATGTGAAACTCATGGCTAAACTAAGACACATTCTCGACTTAGACTTTTGAAATTGGGCTTGATTGGATCCAATTTCAAAAGGTAGGTGAAAAATGTTCCAAACTACTTCTAGGAATTTATTTTCAAAGCATGGCCTAAACAATAGGCCCAAATTAAATTTATTCTAATGGAAAGCATGAGCTAAACAATTGGTCCAATTTGAATATATTCTAATGGACTAAGAAAAGTCCATCATATCTTGATATCTTTTTTGCCTATGTAAATAACATTTTAAACACATGAAGCCCATTGGGATTTTGAAAGTCCGTCTTTTCTTGTATCCTTTTCAACATGCTTCTAGTGACTGGGCCTTTGATTGGGCCTATGGTTGGGCCCAAGTCATCACTTAATCCTCATTATTTTATGTTTTGTTTGTTTATTTAATGGTTCATAAACGTATATAATGTCACATGAGCCAAGTGGGAAAGTGTAAGGTTTTGTCTCATGTGAAAGGCACATGACTTGTTAATTAAAGGGACTAATAAATAAATAAATAAAATGAAGAATACAATAGTAATTGGATTATTTGATGGACCTAGCAGAATACAGATTTTGTATCTGTATATACTACTAATGTAATTGACAAGTATGTTTGTCAAAGAGTCATAGAATAGTGAGTTAAATGGAGTGAAACTATGAATCATCATTCATTTAATTCGATGCAAGAACATTGAAAATAATCTTTCATACAGAGAAAGGATTAGGATAATCTATCTTATTAAATCTCTAGAATTGTTAGAAATCACAACAACCAAAAACAAATGAAGAAACCACTAAAAAAAGCATTCCAAAACCAGCACAATGGTAGAAAATCCAATCAACTAAGGGATCACAACCAAGAAAGCACCGTCTCAAAACCATAATTCTCTTCATCTCTCTTTACATCTCATATTCTCCAGACTTTTATGATTCAAATCCATACACTAGTTTACTAAATAATCAAATTATATTTTATAAGTTTTAATGAATTAAATCACTATTAGAATTTATGTTTGCTGAATCCAATTATAGTTTTGTACTTATCTCTCTATTAATCATTATAAGAAATTCACTTATTACCAACAAGCCTCACCTATTTAAAAGTTGAAAATTTTGTTAGTATAATAGGTATGCCTAAGTGATTTAAGGCATTGGTTTGCTAAATCAACATATACTATCATGTGTTTAAATCTTATTGTCTCTTATAAAAGATATTGTTGAAAGTCTCTAATCGACTAGAGATAAAGCAAATTTACAATATATAAGTAGGTGCAAACCTCTACTTACAACCATTTTTGTGGGATTGAGTTAAGCTTAAAGTCCATTCCTAATATGGTATGAGAGTCATGAGTTATAACCTATCTTAGTAGAGTATGTTGTTTATTGGGTTTATTATTTCACCCACTACCAAGCTACTATTAAACCACCCATTAATACTCATATGTACATGCCTCAACATGAGGGGTGTGTTAGAAGTCTCATACTGACTAGAGATAAGGTCCATTTATATATATATATATATATATATATATATATATATATATACTATGTATATTAAATAAGGTTTATTTATGAATAAAAGGAAAAAATTAAGAGTATATTTTCTAATGGAAATCTTGAATCATCTCCCATAGATCCTATGAAGGAAAAGAGAATAAGGACAAAAAGTTGTCTTGTTATCAGAGGTGAGAAGAAAGGTCGAATGTATAGGATTGGAGAGCTTGCCCATAACTTTAAATTAGGTCATAACCTCACATATAATGTAGATTCAAGTTCCTCTCATGATTCACAATAGATTGTCCATCTCAAAGAACAAGTCCAAAATTATATAGAAGATAACGAAAGGCTTAGACAACAACTGCAATCATTGGTTGTTGTTGCTCTGGCTCTTGTCTATAATGTTGTTGGTGTTGTTGTTGTTATTTTTCAAATGCACTACAAGTATTAAAGAAAGGAGGAAGAGAGAATAAGGACCGATAGTTGTCTTCTTGTTACATGAGGCAAGAAGAAAGGTTGAATGTATTAGATTAAAGAGCTTGCCCATAACTTTAAATTAGGTCATAACCTGACATATAATATAGGTTCAACTTTCTCTCATGATTCACAACAGATTGTCCATCTCAAACAACAAGTCTGAAATTATACAGAAGACAATGAAAGACTTAGACAACAATTGTTATCATTGGTTATTGTTGTCCTTTCCTTCCCTTATACTCATACTGAATTTGAAAAACAATAACAACATTATAGACAATAGCAAAAGCAACAACAACCACCAAACCAAGAACAAAATAAACATGCATAACACAAGATGAAGATCCTGATAATGCTAACTGTTAGGAACTTAAAAAACTTTGACTTTGTGTTGATTATGTTTAAACTTTGTTTACATTATGTTTTGATCACTTATTAACTTTTGGAACCTAGATTGTTTTCAATTTGATTTGTAAATGATTTCCTACTAATACCAATGAATTGAAAATAGTTAGTAATTTTACCCACGGAAATATAGTAGTGGGAAATTACTCAAGAATTACAAGTGGTAGAAAATTTAGTTACGAATGCATTGCAATGAAAAATTATCCATGAATGGTGATTCATATGTATTATCCACAGAGGTTGAGCATTGAAAATTTATCCACGGATGGTGGTATGTATGTATTTCTCACAATAGTGAACAATACAAAATTACCCACAAATGGTGGTCTATATGTATTATTAACGAGATTTGAACAATACAAAATTATTGAAGGAAGATCCGTATGTATTACCCAAAGATATTTATTTTTCATTGACAAAAAATCCATCTTAAATTTACCCACTCCAAGAATACCTACGAAACTTGTGTCATAGGTAACCCGTGGTAATTATTGATTACCTACAAATTTTTGACATTTCTTACTAATTCTATCATAGATAAATATAAATTTTTAGTTAAATTACTCTTTTGTTCCTTGTATTTGTCAAGTAGTGTCAAATTGGTCCTCTCAATTTGGTATTTAATTTTTTTAATGATTCAATTTGGTCCTTACCGTTAATTTTGACGAAACGACGTTAAAGTCAACATCATGTGTCAATTTGTGGTTTTTTAGATTTTCTTAGTTTATTTTACACATGTCACTTCATAGTTATACCACGTGTCAAAATAATTCAATTTGGTTTCTATATTTGTTTTTAGTTTTAATTTAATCCCAATTTTTGTAAATATGAAGCAATAGTGTTCCTCCTTAAATTGAGACTCAATTTACTTTTTATATAAATCTTATGATGATATTTTTACTAAAATTGATATTTTTATTAAATATTTGTAAAAATATTTTTGAACAAACTTTTTGTTTTTAGTTTTATTATTAAATAAAGTTAAACCTCAAACCTAATTTGCATAATTAACCATTTTGTCATCATATATAACGACATCAAGTGTATTATATTATACAAACTTAGTGAAGATTAAGAATAAAATAACATGTCACACATAAGTTTAGGAACTAAATTTGAAGTTCAAAACAAAACCAAAATTTAAAGTTAATTTAAAATTATTTCTAGAAATATTTTGTAAAAATGTTAATTTTAGTAAGAATATCGTCATAAAATTTGTACAAAAGGTAAATTGAGTCTCAATTTAAGGAGTGTCAATATTGCTCCATTTTTATAAATATTTGGACTAAATTAAAACTAAAAACAAATATAAGGATCAAAATTGAATATTTTTTATACATGGCACAACTGTTTAGTGACATGTGTAAAAAATAAAAAATTAGAAAACAAAATTTAAAAAAATAAAAAATTCAAAAAAACTACAAATGTTGAATGACCGTTTAATCAAACTAACGTCAAAGATCAAATTGAATAATTTAAAAAGAAAATAAAGATCAAATTAAAACAAAAAAAAATTGAAAGATCAATTTAATATTACTTAACAAATACAAGGAATGTTTTTTACGGTGTCTCTCTTGATTTACTTAGTCTATAACGTTGAAAACTACAGATTTTCTAATTCTACTGAATTGAGTTTAGAGTAATAATCAATGCTATTTTGTGAACACAACCCAGATGACATCATAATTTTTACATGTTTCTGTTTGAAATGTTAAGTAAAAATACCATTCTCTAATTAAAACCAACTAATTACTTTTAATATATATATATATATATATATATATATATAATATTTCCTCATTAAATAGCATCAAGCTAGAACCTACCTTAATTCAATAACCATACCACTGTCTGATACAAAATTTATCATTCTTTATCGTGACATACTTATAGGTGTTAAAAGTAGGTTTATCTTGATGAATGACGTTAAAAAATGGGATATAAATTGAACTCAGTTATTTTCGTTTCATTTTGTTGAGTCTGCAGGTTATATAGATCTATAAAGTAATGATCTACCCAATTTTTTGAATAGTAATTAAATTTAAAAATTTTAAAGTATTATGATGCATATGTCAAATCATTTAAGCTAAGGATTAAAATTAGTTCATTTAAAAAATATGTTTTAGATTTAGAATTTTTTTTATTATTTTAAAACAAACCAAAGTGACCAATTTAGACCTAAAATTCACATTTTTTTTTTGGGAGAAGCATACCAAGCCTTTTACACAATAGTTCGTAATAGATAGGCACTTTTTATACCATGATTGTTTGCATCTCTTTTTTAGTCCTACACTCGAATTTGAATGAATGAATGGGGAATGGTGGGTCAGAAATTGTAACCAAATAACCATACATGTTGCCTTAAGTGGTGGAGAACAGAGTCACATCACATTAAACTCAATAAATAAATGACAATAAATCCTCATCGGTGTCCAATCCAAAAGAAAAGTTCATCACTGTGTGCCACAAAACATGAATCAATGAATCAGTATAACATTTAACTACGCCATATCAATACTGGCGGTGAAAGTTGGAATTTTATGTTGCTTGTTTTTTGTTCACAATATATCTGTTGATGCTAAATCTTGGTTGATTTTTTCAAGTTGTTTAATAAAGTGTAGAGTTACCAAATGATTTTTTTTTTTTAAATTTCATAATATCCTGCAATTGAATGAAAATATCTTAGTTTATTCATGAGTATAGGCTGCTATTTCTCAGGAACCATAGCCCATTATGTACTATAGATTACGATTCACTCTTTTTTTACTACGTTTGGATATATTATGGTTCATTAGTCGTAGTTTAACATAAACAATAAATGTAGCCATATCTCTTTGTTGCACTAGTGCAAGCATATCCTGTTAAGATAAATAATGATATGATGATCAGTGTTGGTGATCGATTGAAAGGTATTATTGATGAATATTTAGACAAAGATATCATGTTAAAATAAATGGCTATACAAGTAAGATGTATCGAAAGGGAAGTGTGAATCTGAAATGACTAATACATGAGCATTAGTGCATAATCGCATTTTTACATCGCCTTATAGGTTTCGGTTATTGCAGAACCGAAGTCTATAAGGACGTTGTGGCATTTTTAAAATTTTTTGAACTTTTTTGTCTCTGGTCCCAAACTAACCGAAGTCTATAACGGCTTTTATGCTTCGGTTATCACTCAATTTTGGCCTATAACGCTTCAAAGTTCTCCAAATTTTTAAAATTGCCACTGATAGCAGACACTTTGGCCTCATGTGGAATAAGACCGAGGCCTATTCCCTTTTTATGCCTCAGTTATTAATTGAACCAAGGCCATATCCCTTATTTAAGGTCCTAAATTCGCGAATCCATCACTTTTCATCTTCGTCCCAAACTGAACGTTGTTGTTCCTCTCTACGTGAATCACCACCATTGCCTCGCCGCAAACTCCACCACCCACCACTCCACTGCGCCGCTGCTACTGTTCTGGGACGAGGGAGGCTGCTGCTACTGCTACTACTATTCAAAACCACCACTGCTTAGTGGTTTTCTTATTTTTATTTTTACATTTTTTATTTTTGAATTCTGGATCTGGTTCTGGTTCGTGAGATAGAGACATGCATGGCTATGTTAGCTAACGCTGCAATGGTGGTGGTTCGTTGTGGCAACCTGGTTTTGTTTTCGCAACAATGGCGATAGACTTCGTCCTGGGCTGCAGATCTTGTTTTCTGGTGGCCTACAGCGGCACGCCTGTTGCGTAGCGTTGGTGTTCTAGAGGTGCTTGCGGTGATCTGAGGTGGTCTGTAGTGGTCTCGTATGTCACTGGTGGAGTTGCGTTGGTTCCTTCGCATTAGGTTGTTTGCCCATGGTGGTTGTCGTTGCTGTTGTGGGGTGATGGCAGCGTTCAGGTGCAACTCCTGATTTGGTTGCGTTTGTGGGAGGTGCAGTGTTGTTTGCGTCACGGTCATGGTGGTGGGCTTGCTCGTAGTGGTGGTTGCTCCTAGTTCGCAGCCACACGTTTCTGCCTCGGTTGCAGCCAGACCCAAGGCAGAGAGATAATTTCTCTATGTGAATTATGCCTCGGTTAGGAACTGAGGCATAAATGTAACCCTTTTTTCCTCGGTAATATATGCCCCGATTCTTAAACCGAGGCTAAATGGCCAAAATACTGGGACAAATACCCTTTCCTGCACTGGTGGAGGGAGTATTTAAAGTGTGTGTTTAAATAAGTAAAAATGAGAAAGTTAAACATCATATAGTCTCCCTTAAAAAACCAATCAATAATTAATATTGTAAACAAAATATTATATAAGTAAATGAGTAATATATTAAGAAATTTCATGCGATTTGTAAAAGAAAACATTTGAAGTGAAAGTATAGTTATAAATCTTATTAATTTATGACTTTCGGACATAGTGATACTTCTTCAATTAGGTAGTTCTTTTAAGGTCAAATAAGGGGAATGTGTCGAGTGTAATTCTCTAAAATGTAGTACAACCATAATGCACTCTATTGTTTCTATTTCCACTTCCTATTACTTGTTCAAAAATATTGATATGATATATATATATA
>Ga0214544_1010353_pt1 | contig 13784 bp, 6 predicted proteins | sample CNSS3metaG_FD_160074 | JGI IMG/M metagenome (GOLD analysis project Ga0214544, IMG submission 160074) | Root nodule microbial communities from cowpea collected in UCLA plant growth center, Los Angeles, California, USA - CNSS3 | ecosystem: Host-associated > Plants > Roots > Nodule | place: USA...
AATATATAAAAAAGTATATATATAAATTAAAAAATATATATATATATATATATATATATATATATATATATATATATATATATTTGTGTGTGTGTGTGTGTGTGTGTGTGTGTGTGTGTGTGTGTGTGTGTGTGTGTGTGTGTGTGTGTTAAAATTTCTTGGATGAGTTGTCCAAGAAACTGAAGTTCATTATCGAAAACTGTATATTAAATTATCTCAGATGATTAATTGTCAAGAAAAGGAAGTTCATCATCCAAAATATTATGAATTTACATCAAGGATTGGTTGCTTCAAATTTAATTATGAAAGGTAAGTATGTACGTTTATAGGAGCTAGTGTGTGTATATAGAGAGAGAGACAGAAGAAGGTGGAAATTTTTCATAAATGATTTTTAACCTTAATTAAGATTAAAAAGAATTTAAACGAAATAGTTCACTTCAGAAACAGTATAACAAAGAGATAATTTAAACTTGGTACGTATGTGATAGTATGCATAGATTACTAGAATTAGGAGTTGGCTTTTTGAAGTAAAAGACAATAAAAATCTTAATGACAAAATCACTTGAAAAATGTTAAGATCCAAATATAAGAATAAAAAGCCTTAATTGGCCCGAGGACAAACATTTGCGTGTATTTATGAAACGAGAAATTAGAAAGAGAAAAAAAAAAGACGGTGACAAGTGCAGAAGCGAATGAGAAGATAACTGAAAATTTCCAAAAGGGTACACAACAGGTAGGTGGAATAAGTTGATAAAAAAAGATTAAGCAATGAATTTAGAAGTGCAGTGTGGAAGGACTTGAGTTGAGGATAATGTGGTCTCTGAGTGTTCAATAAATGGAAGCAAGGAAGGAACAGTATTGAATGTTTTTGAGATAGAAAAGCGAACATTGAAGAGCCATGATTGTGGGATTGTGCTCGAAGTGGACTTGGTTTGACTCAAATGACATAAAAATTGTCAACAAGGATGTGCCCACTTTGTGAGTTAATGATTAACATTTATTAGGTACTGCATATCTCTGATGTGAATTCAGCGTGACCACTCACTCTCTCCCAACAACACATTAAAACCTCAAAACATCATGTGGAAGCAAAAGAAAAGTTGTACCACAACTAGATACATAAAAACAGAGAGAGAGAGAGGGTTGGATACTTGATTAGGCCATAACGTTATCATGAAAAGGAGAACCTGCAAGAGCACAGTACTGAACACATCTAGCCAACCCAGAAGAAAACAAAGGTGGTAACAATAACAACATATCACACATATTCTCTTTCTCTCTCTCTCTCCATGGCAAAGCAACACGTGAACAGAAGAAAAACAAAAGAAAAGAAAAATGCGGAAACAGCGGTGTTTTCGAGGTAGTATGAGATAAAGGAAGAGTTTTATGGGTTTTTGATGAGAGAGGGTGCTGTTCCTCCGTGTGTTTGTTCTGAAAGCCCTATAACCAATGCAGTTTCCAGAGATGATTCACGTGGGGGGATGTTTCCTTCCATTTCTCTTGGTTGGCCACCGTACCAATAGAAAGGAATGATGACAAAGGAAACCATACGAGAGAGAACCAACCAACCGAGTCGACACAATCTTAATCAATCAAACCATACTCACAACAACATTAAAAAAAATGAAAAAGCATCTAACCCCTTTTCCTCACTGTAGCAACCTACTGTATCTTCACACACCCCTTAAGCCAAAACCAAAACCAAAACCTTCTTCTGGCTAAATTTTGCATAATAGGTAAAATTAATAAACTAAGAGTGTGTGTGTGTGTTTACCTGGAGAAGAGTGTGCCACAATCACATCGATATTCTCTGGTGCCACAAGTCTTAGAATGGGCTTTCCAATCAGATTGAACAGCATATTTCTTAGAGCACTTGTCGCACTTCCACTTCTTCTCACCGTGTTTGCGAGAGTAGTGTTTCTTAATCCCTGTGAGGTCTCCAAGAGCCCTTGAAGGGTCATGGTGGACGCATGTGGGCTCAGGACACAGATAAACCTTTCTCTTTGGCTCTTTTGTAGTCTTCTGCTTAAGCTTCCAAGGCAGGTTGTGTCCTCTTCTGTGTAGCTGTAGGTTTTGCTCCCTTTGGAACCCTTTGTTACACACCTCACATATAAACCTGTTTGTTGCCATTAGGGTCTTGGGAGATAGTGCTATCACCTCCGCATCTGGATCTGTTGCCATGGAAAAATGACAAACAACAAATTATTACAAAATTTATCAAACAAAAATTAAAATATAACATAACATACTACCAAAACCTGGAAATCAAATCGAGAAAGCTTCCAGACAAAGATTTCCAAATACATATACATGCCCATTTCATCTCGCTTCGTCTTAATTACATTTGTTTTTAAATTAGGGTTCCCTTGGGAATCCACACATGCCAAGTGAAACAAAAGGGTATAGCTAACCAGAAAACGTTTGTGGAATGAAAATAGATACAATCTATGAAAGGAAAAAAAAAAATCGTGTCATTGGTGTAGAAAACCATTTAGAGATTAGATCTTAATTTCTGATAATTATAATAATAAAAAAAAAAAAGCTTGAAGATACTTGCATGGTGTTCCAGGTTGGTTTCTCTTTTTCTTCTGGGGGGGTGGTGCAGCTGGTGTTGCTGACGAAGATGGTGTCAAGGAATGCTGTTGCTTCATCTGGTTCTGATCGTCTTCTCTGAAGCCAAAGAGTGATGCTGAGGAAGATGATGCCGCCATGTCTTGTAGCAAGCCCTATATATAACAATTAACCTTCTTCTGCTTTGTGCTTTGTTGTTTTCTTGCTGAACCCCACAACCGAATCAGAATTCTGGAAAACCCACATGCAATTTGAGTCCTCTTGAATTCACAACCCCAATCTCAGAAAAGAAAAACTCGTAAACAATTAATAGAATTCTAGCAAAGGAAAAATACAGAAGGATGATAGAACGGACAAAGAGAATTGAAGAGGAAGAAATTAATAGGAAGAGCAAATATTGAATTCCTCCATGGACAATTCCTTGGTGTTAATAATAATATCCTCCTCAGGTTGGCTTGTTATAAATGAGAAATTTGAGCTGGCAACAATACTTCTCAGTTTCTTCACTGATTTGGTGTCATGCAGATACACCAACACATACTCACAAAACATTTCCCTTTTTTTTCTTTTCCTTTTTTCTTTATTATTCTCTACCCTTGAAAAGCTTTTCCAGATTTTGCTCAGTTCTCCCTTGTCATAAATGAAAATTTTACACAACCCAAAATTAATGAATGAGAGAGAGGGTAAGGCCTACGGGTCGGTGGACCCAATCCTCAGCCACATAACGACATAGGATGTGTGAAAGCAGCATGAAACAGCTACACCACTCTCTCTCTCTCTCTATCTCATATTTCGTATCTTCTCACTCACTCCCAGACAAACTTTCACTCATCACTCAGCCCCACTGGACCTCACGCAAAAATCAAAAGAGAAAAAAAAAAAAGGACAATGAATGAAACTCTTTAACCGTAAAACCAATGGAGAGAACAAAATAAATAGCAGTAAGAACAGGCCTCGGCAAAAGAAACAGTGATTAAATTAAGCAGATTGTTAACAGTTAATTGGTAAAAAAAAATGAAATGAATTAGGATTTTGTTTTGTGTATGGTGCGTGTAAAGTGGAAAAATAAAAACACCTGATGGTTGATTGGGTGAGGGGTGAATGACACTGTTTGTCTGAAATTCAGCGGAGGCAGAGTGTACTGTACTGTTACCGTTTTGGGTCACTGACATGGAAAGGGCAAAAAAGGATTCTGAAACTCTATGTGCTGTGTTTGGCTGACTCGGGTTGAGGTCCTTCTTCCCTTCTGTTGTTGCATGCAATGTATGCAGTGCCTGGCTGGTCCTTCCCAAAGGTCACATCAATGGAGGGTCACTGCGAAGGGTAGTTTCGTTATTTTCTCATAAAAGTGGGGAAAATCACAATCAGAACACCCAACAAAGGACCTAATCCAACCACTATGGATAAACAAATCACCAAGGAATTTTTTAGAATCAAACTCGGTGAAGAGGTTGCTACAAGGTCACAGATGGATTCTACACCGTCGATCCTGTGGAAACAATATCACTATCAACTGCATCAACCACCTTTTTTCTTTCTGGGATATTACCATGGAATGGAATAGAATAGAATAAAGTGAAATGTGTGCTTTTAAGGGAATTATGAGGTCTTTTGACAGAGATAGTTATTATTATTATTTTCGACTTTTTAATATTAATAAATCATTTTCTTCAACACACTATTTATTATTCCATCTCTTTGCTTCGCTGTCTTTTCTATTAAATTTATTACTTTATTAATTAGCATTTAAGTTTCAATAATTAAACAGTCCATAGTTACAAAAGGCGTTATCATTCTTTCGGAAAATATGACACCTTAACTGTAAAGAATTAAGATTTTTGACACTCATATTAATGAGACTTAAAGTCAAACTTCAGAGTCATAAATGGTCTGGTTTATATAAGGGATTGCTACAGCTTCACTCATGTTCTAACTAACTACATCCCAAGATACAATTTCAAATTAAAATTAATTTCAAATTAATTTTTAATTTATCTATAAAATTATTTTTCATTATAATTTTTTTTTTCTCTTTTATTTTTTTGTAAAAGTTTTAATAGAAAGTTCTGTCAAAACATTCCTGATCATCTACATCTCATGAAATTTACCTATTAAACTGTCATTTACAAAAAAAAAAAGAAATATCTATTCACAAGTTTCTAAACAATAGTGTTAGTATATATTTATATATTTTTTTAAACAAAAGGAGAACTAAAATACTTAAAATGTCAAACATATTAGAAAAAAGTAAAACATATATATATATATATATATATATATAAAGGAAAAAAAAAACATGTTGAGTAAAATTTACTTCAATCATATTTTTTTTAAAAGAAAACATGCCTTGTGTATAGTCAAACTAAAAGACAGAGATATAAACAGCTGAATTCATAAACTTTTCATAAAGGTAATTTCTAGATTAATTATAATCCACATGGAAGTTGGTGAAGTATGGAGTTGTTGTAATGGTTATTAATCTTAACATCAATGAAGGTGTATTTTTATTTTGATTTGATTAATAGGTTGATGAATGAGAAGGACCCCAAAACAAATAAATAATTAAAGTTTATGTAATGAAGTCCCAATCATCGTTTTCTTTGTTGGTTTCTTGTTTGTTGTCATTCTTTTAGACAAAGATCCAAAGCAGAAGAGACCAGTAGAAAAAATTAAAAAATAAAATAAAATTATGGCGTGTAATATAATAGGATAAGAGCCTGCATCCATAAGAGTACTATCTCTGCTTAGTCTTTAAGTCTTCAAGACATTCAACCAAAAATACAAAAAAACAGTCAAATAAAATACCTGATGCTAATTTTTAAAACAAAATTTGTCCACTGTTTGAAAAATACCCTCTGAGGGTTTGGAAATATATATTCTGATTCGATCCAGAAACGTTATTCTACTGGTCCTAAGTCTGCAACACATAATAGGAAGCGAAAAAAACCAACAGTTATAGAAACATTGAAGAAAGACACATCGGAGGTGTGAACCAACAGAATCCTAATTTTCAATGAAAAGAAAAACATTTGAAGACAAGGACTAAGGTAAGACTCTTTTAGACTTTTAGTGACCACTCATGCATATATATAGTTCATGGTGCTGCACACAAATACAAAGTCTGGTATGATCAGAAGGACACGCACGTTCCAATACGATCTTCAATGGCGGCGGCATTTTCTTCTAACGAAACTAGCTAGCGTTGTCTTTTCTCACAGTTTCTCTCATGTCCTCTTACTAACTACAATCCAAACTCGTTCCTCAGTACATACCATGTATTGAAAAAGGTCATACACTGTTTTGTTATTCCGAGTCAAAACGTTGTTGTAGCATCCAAAAATTTAGCATCAATGAGGATTGTGCTTCAATTTGACACCTTGCTGGATGAATTAGCATGAGTCATAGCTACAGGACCCAATCTATATTTTATGTATTAATATTAACTCAAAAAATTTAAAAATATCATGTTGTCGGGTAATAGGTTGGGCTTATATAGGTTGTTCTTGTCGGAATCTCGTTCAGTTAAATACCCACAATCATGGAAGATGTAAACAAATACCATGAAATTGGACAGAAAATCTCAAATTTAAATTAAAATAGTAGATTTTACATGAGTTGGATACATGCATCAGCCCACACCTTTAATTTCACAGTTCAGTTCATCCTGAATAGGCCCATAACATAAGTGGCTGACTAGTATAAGTTTTGAAAAAAAAAACAACTGTGGTTCATATAATATATATATATATATATATATATATATATATATATATATATATATATTTGGTATAAGTATCAGTCATAATTGGAGTCTTTCTTCTTCATAATAAGACACTGAAATGAAAATTGAAATGATATGTTATCATTATTTGACTTCTCTTCAAAACAGTTTATCAATTTAGTCATTTATCTTTAAAAATACGTGAATTTAGTCTTTTTAACAAAATTTTGTTAAGTTTATCTAACATTTCAAACGCATTTCATGATAGTATTTGAATTGTTTATACCGTTTGACACATTTTTACTCTAATATTAACCAAATATAATCAGAAAATGCTTGTAAAACGTCAAATAAACTTAACAAAATTTGGTAAGAAGAACTAAATCTACACATTTCTAAAGATGAAGGACTAAATTGATATAAAGTTTCAAAAATGGACTAATTCCAAAATTCATCGAAACTTGAGGGACCAAAAACATATTTAACCCTTTTTAATTTGTAATTCTTTCAACATATTCAGGTGAAATAACAAAAATGAATTTTGAAAAAAAAATCATATTAACTTGTTTTAAATCAAAATTTTGCATATTCTAAAAGAATTAAATTTCAAAATTTCAACATGCAAGAGAAAGAACAATTTACAAATTCTAGATTATTTGTTTATGGTTTGTATGCTAAATGAACCATTTATCTTCTTTGCAATCCAATTTAATAAATGTCAATATAATTATTTTTAAATGAGTATTTTATTAATTTTTTATTATGTATCTTATAGTAACAGAGAAATGCATTTTCAAAATTTTCTTTTCTACAATTACTGGGAGTATATAATTCGTATTTTTTATAACCTTCTGAGTATTATTTTTTGAAAAAATAATAGATTTTAAAATGTTATTGTGTAAAATATGGAGGTATAGAAACAAAAACTGTGACCACGCTATACAATAATATGGTCCAAATAACTCACTAAGGTGAGTAAAATACATAGATTACACTAGTGATTGGATAAGATTAAGCTCAATTGGATAATGATTTAAACGAACTGAAATTAATTATTTAAACTGCTTGAATTGCTTAAATTTTATTTTAAAATATATTTTCTAAACTTATAAATTATTGTGGAATTTAGTTATTTTGTTTGTAAGTAAATTTTTAATCAATTTAATTTATTTAGTTAACTTTTATTAACCTTATTATGTGTTTGTGTGAAGAGTTTCATAATTTTTATAATAAAATTTAAATATATTAAATATAAATTATTTTATAATTAATTTTTTTAATATTTAAGATGTTTTGGTTGTATAAGACAATTTAAACTTACTAAATTTTAATATCTTTATGTAAATAAATTATTTCAGTTATAGTTAAGTGCAAAAAGTTATTTTAATGTTAATCAATATTTAATCATTTATAAGTAAATGTTAGTTATTTTTTTAGTCTACATTTGTCAGAGTTATTTTTTATAGCTAAGCGTCTATTATAATTTAGTCTACATTTGTCAAACCATGATATCAAGGTTTATCTTTTTCCATTCGCATTAACAATAATTTATTTTCTATTAACTTCAATAAAAGTTAACTGCACGTAACGTCAGCCACAAATATATTAATCAGTGTTCTGGAAAATTCTCCAAAATAATATTGTTCAAAATCAATTAAAAATATTCTGCCAATGAACAGCAATAAGATTATAACATTATTGGCATTAGCACAAAATCCTAACTTATTTTGTTGAAAAAATTAGTTTTAGCTAATATTGATAGAAATCTATAGAAACATTTACTTAAAAAATTACATCAACCTTAACCAATGAAATTTAGTCAATGTTAATGAAAAAGGTATTTTTTACATTATACATTAAAAAATTAGTTATAGTGCATTTCATAGCCTTCATCCCAACTTTGAAGAACTTGCACCCACAAAAGCATGAGCTTTTGGGGCTGGCAATTCCTGTACCCCATTTATTTATTGTGCACCTCCATAATTCTTTTCAATACTCATTCTATCCACCGGCGTATTTACACATCTTTTTTAAATATATGTGATATTATGTTGATATTATATTAGTAGATAATGATAATATAATGTTATTAAGTTAATATATAAATAAAATTATATTTATTAAAAATAAAAATAAATATATAAGAAAAGATGAGAGAATAGATATTAATAACTAGAGAAAAAGAAAAGAGTAGAGATAGAAGATTTTATAAAAACGTTTGTAAAAGTAACGGTCAATTTTCAAAAATTTAATAAATAATTATATTTTAAAAGATAAAATTGGTATTTTGAAATGTGAACACAAAAAAAGGAATTCTCTTTATATATTGTTATAGATGAGTAAAAAGTAAAAAGATATTTGGATATCTTGACGTAAGAAGAAAAAAAATGTGAACATCATAATTTTAATATTTGAAGATTCAAAACATTTTAATAAAATGAACCCGAAACATGAAAATAGTTCAATATAATAAATCGAAAAAATCCATAATATTTAGAACATCATAATTTTAATATTTGAAACATCAAAACATTCAAATAAAACAATTCATAAAGCATAGAAAACAAGTCCAATAAACAACATCATATAACAATTTAAAAAAAAAAAAACAAGTCATGGACCATAAAAACAAGTGTAATAAATGACATCAAAACATGGACTTGTTACTAAGTTAAGATAAGAGCGAGAGATATTAGGTTATCCGGGCAGTGGTCCAACCGTATGGGTTGCAGACCAACCCGCACGGAAACGAGTTATGCTGGTCAGGCTTTGATGGGCTTGCGGGCTTGCAGACCAAACCTATGTTATCATCCCTAAAATCAAGTCAATGTTATCATCCCTAATAGGTAATAGGTAGACAATGTTGATAGAGATAAATTGCACCTCATTCATTTATCAAGGTAAGTTTGTAACGCTTTGAATTGAAGGTGGGATTGAGGGTCACTTGGAGTGAAAATTGTTGTTATGTTGCGTATCTTGTTGTATTATTTTGTTCCTTATAGAATAATCAATCTAGAATGTATTTTTGGAATCAAAAATATATTCCAAACTTAAAAATGTATTAAGAAATATAAAAGAATGTATTTATGGAATCGGAAATATATTTTAAAGTCAAAAATATATTATGAAATATAAAAGGAAAAGTTGTTGAAATAGGTGTTCTTGAAGTCATTTTTAGATCCGAAAATATATTTTAGAAAAATTGTTTTGATTTTTTTTGTATTTTGAAATTTCTGTTCTGAAACATATTCTTCGGATCCACGAATAAATACATTTCGGAATATAAAAAATATTCAAGAACAGTCGTTCTAAAAATCATTTTCGTATCTAAACAATATATTTCAAACCACCCATTCTGAAATTTTATTCTATATTCCAGATGGGATGTTCCAAAAGATATCCAAAATAATCATCCCAAAAAGAAAAAGAAAATCCAAAACCAATACTCAGTATATTTTCAAATTTGAAAATGAATTATAGAACATCTTTTCAGAAATATTTGTTATATTTCAAAAAGTATTTTTTTTCGGACATAAATGATATTTTTTTTATACAATAAATACTCGTTTAAGTCCGCATTTTGATTTTGAGAATTTGATACGAATTTAACTGAGATGTAAATTTATAAAATTTTAAGAGTCGTGTTATTATATGAATTATTATGAGTGTTAAAATTTTGTAAATATTGTAAAAATATGATATAAAATATATATATATATATATATATATATATATATATATATATAATGTAACAAAATATAAATTTAAATAATTTTACATGATTTTTTTCATAAAATTATTGATCTTGAAATTTTTTTCTAAATATAAATTTAGACGCAATATATACTTAAATGAATACAGACTTAAGCGAATATTTCCTAATTAGAAAGTTTCACTTTTTTGGACGTGCAGACAGAAAACTAGGTATGCAAGAAAAATCACCGAGCTTCTGGATCAAGCACCAAGAAACTTTTGTCGTCAACAGGTGATTCTACTCCTTACACCCATGATTTTTTTCACGCACTTCCTCAAATTTTCAAATTGATATTTTGTCCTCTAAAATGATGACTTCGGGAATATATGTTTGGGCAACATTCTGGTATTTTCAGAATAAGATTTCTGAAATGAAATTATTTTTCTAAACATGATTTTGAAACAGAAATTTCAAGGTGATAAGATGTATTATGGAATTTATTTTTCAAAATAAAATTTTCAAATCACATATTCTGAAATAAATTTTTCTAAATATTCCTAGATAAAATATGTTTTGAAGTTTTAGATTGAACTTTCCCAAATACATGAATTATATTTTAAAAATAACTTTCTAAAATAAGTTTTTTTCGTATTTTCTCTTTTTTTTTTCCTATGCAACAGTGATGATGATGAAAGCGATGACATTAGCGACAGAGATGGTAAAGGATTCTTAAGTTTTTTTTCTCTTATTGTGGCATTGCAGTTAGTAATTAGGGGCTACAGAAAGTAATAGACCTCGATCTACTCGTGCATTTCTCCAATGCACTCCAACATCTTGTTAGATATGTATCATGTCTTTACCTAATGAGTATGTAAAGAATCTTGTTATGAACAACACAAATTTATTTATTTTAGTATATTTCATATTAATTTTATTCAATAATAATGATAAATTATTATTCTATCCATTATTTGTTTTATATTATTATTATTATTAATTATATTTCAGTAATGACATTGATCATCCATATCTAATTGTGCTACCTAAACACCGTTTATTTGTGGTATTGACTCATTCGGTATTATAATAGATATTTTTAGTTAAATTAAGTTTATTTAAACTTATATTTTGTATTAAATTATATTTTAAATTTATTTTAAATATTTATATATTAATAATTTATAGATAAATATTAAAATTGTTTTAAAATAAGTTTAAAAATTTTATATTTAAATTTATAAAATTGTTATTTTTACTCTAACTCTAATATTTGTTTTGAAATTAGTGATATATAAATATTTAAAATAAATTTTAATGCAAAATATAAATTTAAATAAATTTAATTTGGTTAAAAATATCTATCATAATATAAATATTATTGTAGTATTTATATTAAAATTAAATTTGATCTTAAATTGGAAGAGATGAAATTAGCTTAATTTAAAAAAAGGATTAAATTGAGACAAAATAATAAATACATAATTAAATTAAGATTTTTCATATAAAAGATTACGTGTAACATAATCCTAACATAACATGTGACAAATATTTTTTTAAAAATAAAAAAATAAAAAATCTTAAACAGATACATAATAAAAATTTAATTTGACATGTGACAGTTTTTTTTAATTTTAAAAAGGTTAAAAATTTAAAAATACAAAAATTACAAATTAACACGTATTATTTGTTTATATTATCAATTATGCACTAAAATTATGCACTAAAAGATCTAATTAAAATCACTTAAAATTTGAAAATCCAGTTTAGATTTCTAAAGAGACGATCCAAAGATTTTAACTTATAAGAAAAAAATACAAACAAACCTAAAATAAATACAACTCGTTGTCAATACATACAAGACATTCTTCACACTTTTGAAACACTAGCTGCAACTTCACAGCTACAGACATTATAAAAATATTAATGAATGAAAGACAAGGAAACAAAAAAGAATAATCTGCATTATTTGATGACGAAAAGAAACCTCGATTTTCATTCAAGTGTAAAAAAACAAAATATTTAATATTTAGTGTCAGAGCTCTAGTTTTATGCACATAAAAACAACTTTCGAGGTTGACATTAATAAGAATGACACTATTTTTTATTTTTTAAAATTAAACACTAAAGAACAATACAAATAAACACGCCAATAACAATTACGTAGCATAACAAAAACTGCACTTGTTAATAAAAATCCATCAAAAAGATTTTACAAAAGCTATAATATTCCAATGCGCAATAAAATAAACTTTGTTCGTAAATACTTAATTACAGATATACAAATTATTATAGTTAAAACTTATTTGAGGATAGAAATTTTGGTTAGTTGTTCTGACAATGCTTCCATTAATTAATATAATATTATTTATTTATTTTTTATATAAATCTTCCACCTTACAGGAGTGAAATTTTCAAAGAGAAACAATTTTAACTTTAAATTTGTTTGAATCAATTAATTTTTAAGATATTATTATTTCTGTGATGATTGTTGCTGTTAATTAAGTGTAGGATGACAAAATAATTTGCTAGGAGCATTATTTCTAGGTATCTCAATTTTGACAAAAAATATTGTGTTAATTAAATATGACTAATTCTTGAAATTTTTATATTGGAGTGAAGATAAAATGTTTATTTTTTATATTGAATATGAAAATAGGATGTCTGTATATATTTATTTTATTTTTATAATTATTCCATTTTGAATTGTTGAAATATTTTAATTTATTAGATAACTTAAAACATTGTTTATTATATTTATTACTCAATAATTATTAAGATGTACATCTCATTATGTTTATTTTATTTTTATAATTGTTTAACCTTTATTCAATTTAATATTAATAATATTGATATATTTATAATTTTTTAATTGTAATTTTAAATTTTATTAAAAAATAGTTAATTAAGATTTGAAATAATAAAAAAAATACCTCACCGATGTATATAAATATGGCGTTGGCGTTCCTTACCAAAGATGAAATTAGAAAAAAATCTCATTCACTTAATATAAATATAAAACTAAATACAAATTTTTACTTTAAAATTAAAAATAAAATACTCAAATGTGAATATCGTTATCTTTGATGACCACCGTAATACATATGGTAGATTATATTTAGAGTTGTCAAAATGGGTATCCGGCTTGATCTATTAGGGATTTATGATTTAGTGAGTCAATTCAATTCGACTTACTTTTTAGCGAGTCGAAAAATTTTGAATCTAGCCCGGTCCATCACGGGTTGATGAGTTAAACAGGTTGACTTACGGGTTGATTTAATTAAAAAAATATATAATTTTTTTATTTTTTTCGGTCAAAAGTAAATTGTAATTCTAGTTAAAATCTAAATAAATTTTAATACAATCCAAATACAAATCAAAATATAAAAAAATACAAATTATTTATGGGTTAAAAAAAAATCTAACATTATCAAAATATAAAATCTAACTTAATAAAATAAATAAAAAATACTTGTACGACTCTTTTATCTGCAAATTGGTGAATCAATCTCACTCATTATAAATTCAATCCGAATAAACCAAATTTTAAACAAATCAAATTAAAAATCAACCCATATTAAAATTTGTAAAAAATTTCTATCCATCCGAACCTAAATTAGCGGTTAGCCGAATTAAGTTGCACTTCCGACCTATTTTTACCGTTCTAGCTGTATTATCTATAACTATATATAAAGGGGATTCCCTCTTTTGTGTCCACATTTCATAATTCCAATTTTACCCTTTACAATTTAATTATTTATTAAATTTTTAAAAATTAACGGTTAATTTTACAAGTTTTTA
>Ga0214544_1010356_pt1 | contig 13780 bp, 9 predicted proteins | sample CNSS3metaG_FD_160074 | JGI IMG/M metagenome (GOLD analysis project Ga0214544, IMG submission 160074) | Root nodule microbial communities from cowpea collected in UCLA plant growth center, Los Angeles, California, USA - CNSS3 | ecosystem: Host-associated > Plants > Roots > Nodule | place: USA...
TCTTCAACAAAATCAAATCTCCATCATTTATCAAGTTTCTGATAAAATGATACTTCAATTCAATGTGTTTACATCTGGAGTGAAGAATTGGATTTTTAGCAAGACAAATGGCACTTTGACTGTCACTTAACAATGAAGGTTCATCTTGCTCTTTTCCTAATTCTTTTAGAAGATTCTTCAACCATATCATCTCTTTTGCTGCTTCTGAGATAGCTATATATTCAACTTCAGTGGTTGAAAGGGAGACTCTTCCTTGAAGTTTGGATTTCCAACTGATAGCTGTGCCACCCAACGTAAAATTATAACCTGTTGTGCTCTTTCTACCATCCAAATCATCTCCCAAATCTGCATCAGAAAACCCTTGTAAAGTGAGATTACTTCTTTTAAAGGACAAATGCATCTTTGAAGTGCCCTTCAAATTGTTAGGAATCCAAGTGTGAGTCTAAGTCCCACATTGACCAAAAAAGAGAAAGTATAGCACTATATAAGAATCAAGACCCATAAACCCATTGCCTTAAGGTTTTGGGTTGAGAGTGGTGTTAGTGTCTTATGTGGTTAGGCTCAGATCTCATTGGTGTTGTATCTCCCCAGTGATACCTCCTCCTTAAAAACCTGACAAGTGGTATCAGAGCCGATGGTTAATATCGGCTCAGACGAGTGCAATACCAGTGTGGTCCTAGTATCGAAAGTCTTCCTGGCAAGAGTCCTAGGTAAGGGTTCCAGGTAAGCGTGTCCCGTTAAGAAGAAGGGCGGTACAGAAAAGGAGTACTCGTGGTTGGGCAGCTTCCGCTAGAGGGGAAGTGTACCAATGTGGTTGAAAGGACTCACCCTTGAGGGGGAGATTGTTAGGAATCCAACTGTGAGTCTAAGTCCCACATCTCATTGGTGTTATTTTTCCTAGTGAAACCCCCTCTGTAAAACCTGACACTACTAACATTTATGGATAAGACAATCTCAATGTCTCGTTTTTTAATTTAATTTAATTATTAATTGTTGATTATAGAAAAAACAGATAAATGAGTTGAAATTACTGACGCACTAATTCGTAGTTTGGTATGAAGTACTTTATCATATGAAGACTGCTTTTAGAGATAAATATTCTAGCAAGTCTTACCAGGATGTCATTAATAAGGATCTAGTTAAAAAGGTTTCATGTTAGTTAACCCGATTTATTTTTTAGCGAGAAATCTTATAATTCGGTTGGATCAATTAAAGGTTTGATGAATTGACTTAGTTACTTATTTTACTTTCTTTTAGTTATTTTATAGGTTTAGTGTAGTACAACAAGTGAATTGGTTCAATTTAATTTTTTTATAACACTAGAATCAAAATATTTATCTAATTTTGCTGATATTATAATAAAGATAGTTGTTAAAAATTAAAATATCAATAAATATAATTTAACAAACAAATAAATTAAATATCTAAATATTTACATATTATTTAAATATATTATGGTACTTAACAAAAATCAAATTTTGAATTTATATGATTAAAAGTAAAATATAATTTTAATAAAAAATTAATAAATTTGAACCAATATAATTAAAAATAATAAATAATGTTAATAAAAAACTATTAAAATATTATTTTTAATGAGTTACAAGTCAACCCAACTCAAACTCTTTTAACTAGTTGATTAAATGAGTTGGACTTACTTCAAACAAATTAAAATTTTTTTATCCTAACTCGTTTTGAACTTACCCAATCCATTTCAAATTTATGGTGAACTGGATTGACTTACGGATTAAAATTCATTTTGACATCTACGTAATTATGAAAAAAAAAAAAAACTTGTTTCGAAATAGTTTGATTTGCCGTATTATTTATAAACTATATTTTTTCTCTTCCGATTAATGTTCATGACTCCATGAGAAAATCCATCCATTACAGAGTCAACTACCATGACTTTTGTCTCTACACTTCTTTATGTGTGAGTGGTGGAGAATGTTTGCAGAAAACAACTTCTGTAATTGGCAAAACATCTTTTATTCACATTAGAATTTGTATATAAGATAGCTAAAAGCTTGTGACATAATACCTGTGAAATTGAAATCTGACTTCTCTCTCCTTCCTATTTTTTATTCTTCTAAAAATGTTTATCAATGATACACCCAAACATGTTCATAATCAAGAAATTAAAAGAAGAGTTCCATGAAAACAAGAAAAGAATAACAATTACGGCATCACATGGTGAGTGTATCATCATCATCATCATCTGGTGATAGCATGCATATGTAACAGATATCATAATTATCATATATGTAGTGAAGATAACCAGATATCTGTTTGTGAAGTAAAATAGGGTTCAAGAAAGACATAAAAAGAAATAATTGCAACAAGACATGCTATCTTAGGGGGTTACATCATGAGAAGAAACACCGAAAGAAGGAGCTACAACAACAGAAGAATAAACCTTAGAACTTCCATACGAAATTCCACAGCAGGCAGAGCCTTGTTCGGGAATGGAACAAACTACAGTTTCCTCAACAAGGATGTCATGTTCATCTCTCATCATGATCTGGTTTTTCCAGGGCATGAATGTGGAATAAAGAGATGCTGAATGTGCATGGTTCTTCATAACTGCATGTTTAAGAAGTTGGTAAGACCTTGGATTCTTGCCCAAAATGCTGTAATAATCTTGTTCATGAGTGTTCATGATTCCAGGGTTTGGAAAATTTGTTTTGGCATTTCTCCCTCTAAGAAGCCTTGCAGCACAGTCATAAGCCATGGCAGCTTCTTCTGCTTTGTCAAAAGTTCCTAACCAAAGCCTTAGTTTCTGTGAGGAATCCTTGATCTCAGCAATCCATCTTCCTGAAGGTCTTTGTCTAACCCCAAGAAACTTTTTCTCAATCTTTTTTCCTACTTTTGGAATCTTCATCACTCTCTTCTCATAGGGCATCATGGGAAGATTCTTGTTTTGGTTTTGAGATTGGTGTGAAAGTTCTGAGGTGCCTATGTTTTCCATGAGAGTACTATGAGAGTACTTTTAGCATACATATGAGAAGAGGTGAACACTGGTCACTATAAAGGCTTTGATGTAACGATGATGTCGATGATGAGGTTATAGCATGCTATTTGTCGGATTTGGGTTTGTTTCCTTCTTCAAAGGTTATTATACAGAAATAATTAAACACCAATAAAAGAGGAGAATTATGGAATCTTATCAGAAAGAAATACTTTTTAAAAGACATCCGTGTCAGATTGGAAACATGGATGTTGATAAACACTACTCTAACTACTCCTTTAAATTGTGATATGAATACATCTAAATGTGGCATGCTTCTGAAGCATAGTTCAATATTATATATACATATATGTATGTATAGTTTATCGGGTAGAACTAAACTTATTCAAGATGAACTACAAGAAACAAAATTGTAAAAGTTCAGCATCAGTTAATGCCAGGAATATACTGGCAGAATGTAATGGCAGAATTTACAAAGTTACTGTAATCGATTACAGTCGTAATTTTGAAGAAAACAAAGTTATATTTAATCTAGAAATACGGTAACTCATTCTGTAATAGATTATAATATTTATGTAATCGATTATATTAAATCCAAAAACATTACAACTCATTCAGTAATCAATTACATAATAAAGTAATCGATTACAGCATATAAAACGTATTCCCTAATCGATTACAGCATATAAAACGTACTCCTTAAACGATTTCAGCTGAAAAGATGCCGGTTCCACACGATTTCTTCTTAAATATCGCCAATCCCTCACGATTTCTTCCTTTGATCCAAAAAACGTACATGGGCCTCATGATTTCTGAATGAGAAAATGTCCACCCGCAGTACATTTTGCCTAAATTTGTAATTTTTTAAAAACTCGCTTATTATCATAATTATGGAAAGTGATTTGTTTGGCACAAAAAAAAACCCAAAACCTATTATTAAGTAAAATGTTATTTTTCTTATCGAACTTTGAGGTGAATTTTGATACATTTCTATCATATTGAGATTACTGTGACAATAAAAGATTATTGCATTATTATAATTATAACTTTTGTCTGTTCTTATTGAGAAACTATTCTATTACATGATTACATTCCATAGGATGGTAATTTACAATTTTACTTAGACAGAAAAGCAGGGTAAGATGGTATATTGACACCTGTTAATAGAAGGCCATTTGCTATGGTTGAAGTTTGGTGAAGAAAAATCCAAGGGAATGAGCTGATATAAGTTGGTTTTGTTCTGATTTTGATATAATTGAAAAATGAAGTTTTTTTTTAACAAGTACCCTTGAGGGAAGACTCCAACAGCCAAAAAACAAAGTTCACACCTCAAAAGTCCGAAAAGAAACAGAACCCACGTGTTAGTTTTCACTTTCTGACTCCAATTAACAACTAATATGGAACATTTGTCACATAATGGATGTCTTTGTTGTCATAGTTAGTTCTTCCAAGTATGCTTTTATTCTCAATTCTGCTGCACTGCATATTATCAGATGAATCAGTGGGTAGTTTACCTGTTGGATTATCTCAACTTATGTTTCTTCTTTATTCTTTTAAAAACATTAACCTATTGCCAATCATGTTTTATTGGTAAAAACTAATTGTAATTTTTGTTTAGACTCCTTTGAATAAAAAAATTGCAATTACTGACATATCCTTAGTATGTTGAGCCTCTATATGAGGATGAGGTATATCAGTATGTGTTGTCGAATAGTGCATAAAACAAGGCTAATGACCAAATCTTAAATAGTGCAGACGCAAGAAAGGATGCAATTGGGACAGAAATCATATGGTTTGATGCCAATGCTTTCTGCTCTTGTAAGTAAAGTTGTTTTGTCTTGTTTTTTGCAGTGTGCGATATCGTATGAAGATTTCATATTGATTAGATTGATTAGAGATAAACTAAAATTATACCATGAAACAAATATTTTCTTATTAATTTAGTTTTTAAGGATATTAATAGAAGTGTAAAAGTGAGTCAATCCGGCTCACACGGGTTGACTTACCGCGGGTTGAGCTAGAAAAGAGTTAAATCAGAAATTTTGTAACCCGACTCGACCCCTATGGGTTGATGGATTATCACTTACGATTTTTTTTTCTTTTACAATTTATTTTATATATTTATTACTTTATAATAAGAGTGAATTGACTAAATTTATTTTTTATAAGAATGGAAACAATGTGTTCACTTAATTCTCGAAATATTATTATAAAAATAGTAGTTAAAGATTAAAGTATCAATGTATGTAACTTCGCAAGCAAATAAATCAAACATTCAAACTATTCAAATATTATAAAACAACATTTTAGTATTTAAAGAGATGAAATTGTGAATCTATATAATTAGAAGTAGTAAATAATTATAACAAAAAAAAATTAAAAAATGTAAAAATTGTTGGTGGGTTAATCTACCTCAAACCCATTTAACTAGTGGATTAAGTGAGTCAAGTTCAGTTCAACCCACTTTAAAAAAAAATGAAATTTTCTCAACCCAACTCTATTTGAACCCTTGGTGGATTAGGTTGACTTACGTGTTGAAACTTATTTTAACATCTTTAGATATAAGATATATTAACAATAAAGATATCACATGTTGGCTCAAGAAAAAATTAAGTTAAAAATAAGTTATCTCAACTACTTGACTTATATTTTTAGGGAGCTTATAATTAGATGAATCGGCTCACTTAAATATGTTTGCTTATTTTAATTTATTAGGTTAAAATAAATTGAATGCACTCATATTTTCTTTTACAAGAGTACCATCAAACTATTCACCTACTTCATCAAATAATGTAATAAAAATAATAGTTAAAAATTGAAATGTGAACTTATACAGTATTACAAACATATAAATTAAATTAAACATCCAAAATAAAGATATTTCAAAAGAAATAATTGTCAACTATATATTTAAAGGTAATAAACAATTATAACAAAAAAATTACAAAAAATAATAAAAGTCATTTTAACATCTATAAAAAGACTCGCAGAAATTTTGGGCCCTGATGATTTGCTTATGGATCAATTTAAGAAGGCTTGAATGCCACTCATGCAATTACTAAAATGTGTAGCCCATGTAAATTTCAGTAAACTATCTAAAATGTAACACAAGTTACTAGCAGTTTTTAACTTGAAATCATTACAAAAGGATTTGATTCTTAGTTTTGTATAAAAGTTATGATGAGTAAGGTTGTCCTTTAAGTGATGTTTTATGATGTGGGTCTTCAAAAGTAAATATTGAAAATATTCAATCATGATAAAGTTATGGAGAAAATTATATAAGAGATGTTTATTTTTAAACCTTCAGACAATAAATTTATAACTTTTTCTCTTTATATTGTGTTCGTCTTAACTCGAACACGGTAATTAATAGAGTTAAGATGATTTAATGTAAAATTAAGATGATTGAAGAGTCAACACTACTCTTCTACATGTGACAGCTGGAAAGAAAGCTAGCTAGGTTAAAAACATGCTTGATCGAGAGCATGTTTTGTTCTAAGCAACGTCGTTTTGTGTTGGATGTTCTCTCACAGACGATTGCATGCTGCATGCTACCACTTCGAGTATAATGTGGGATTTGATACAAAATTTTAAGAAGATAATTTAGTTTTATAGATAATTTTTAAAATATATTTGTAGAATATATGCTATTTTTATTAAGAAATTTTACGAGATTTTTAAAATTAATTAAATTATTTAAAATAATACAATTTTAAATTTTACTTAAAGAGTACAAATTTAAAATTCTTATATTCTCAAAAGTTTTATATTTTATTTTTTAATTTAATTGTTGATTTGATTAAGGTTTGGGTGTTTTCAATCAAAATAAAATAAGATCATTAATATTTGATATATTTGAATTATTAATAATTAGATAGTATTTAAATATTTTTTATAAATTATTACTTTATTTAAATAAAAATAAATATATAAATTTAAATTATTTTATCTAAGTAAAATATTTAAAAAAGAAAATAATTTAAAATTTAATATATTTAAATATTTAAAAAAATGTGAAACTATCTATCCAAATATAAAGTAAGTAAAGATTTTAAGACAACTAAAGTAATTGCTCATACACCTCGATCTACAATTATAAGACAGTTTAATCATGCATGTGACTCAAGAATCTCGTAGAATTATTATGTCTCATTTGTGTTTTTTTAGATTTTTCATTGTTATATAAATCAATTATTGGATATAATTCAGAGGTTTATCAATATCTTGACAGAGAAGATTCTTCCATTAATTATCAACACTGAACTTTTGGATGTCTTTTAAGAAAAAATTAAAATTAGAAGAATGAGAAGACCGAAATGATTTTTTTTTTGTTTCCTCGTCTGTATATAGGGGAACTTCGACTGTGATTTTTAAATCATACTAATTAATATTTATAATTGAAATTAACTCTCCTGTTTCAATATTTATAAAAATTAGACATAGTTTTTATTAAACTTTTTTAAGTGAAACATTCAGTCTTAATTTCAGTGAAACTTGAAAAAATATTAAAAAGAGAACAAAAACTATAATTGAAAATGAGTTGAGTTGAATTCTTTCCAATAAAATTCTACTTGACTTAAAATTTGACTTGAATTTGAATGCTAATGTATCCATATTTTTTTATTAAAAAAAACTAAAATGTTAAAAAGAGTTCCAGGAGCCACTTTAGTCTATTTATTTCTCATGTTTAAGTTACAGAATAAACATTTAAGTACTCTTAACTATGTTTTTGTCATTTTAATTTCTTTTATTCTTTTTGGGCCTAAAATGTTATGAAGCCCAACGGAAAGTGATGGAATTTGTTAGGCTTTTCTTCCTGCACCCCATAACTTTTAAAATGACTATTTTATCTTCTGAAAAAATACTTACGAATTATTTGTTTTATAAATTAAAAAAAAAATTCCATAGCTTTACAAAACACATATAATACCTTCTAGATTATAATACTTTCTAGAATGAATTTTTCAGAACATACGAAATGCGCATTTGACAATTGTTTTTTTTTTTTTTTTTTCAGAACGAGGTCTTAGTCTTCTTCTTCCTCAACGGTGTAAAATGGAGGTGAGGCATTAATGGCGCAACAATGACGGTGGTCACAGTGACAACGACATGATGCAGAAGAGAAAATATTTTAATTTTTTTGTGTTAGTATGCTGTGCAGTTAGTAATAATGAAGGTATGCTGTGCAGTTAGTAATAATGAAGGTGTGCAATAAGGAAAAAGCCATTTGTTTATACTCAACTCAAAAGACATTTACCATAACAAACTATTATCCTTAGTTCCGTTTTTACTAATTTCACCCTTACATTTTCTTAGTTTTGTCAAGAAAAATATGCTTTAGCAGAAACATGTTTGCATCAGGTATTATTCATATCAGAAATTTGATTATGCTGTGTTATAGGATTGTGATTTTTCGATGCACAGTGAAAACACAAAAAAAGCATGTTTGCAAAACATCATTTCATCAATTATCAAATATATTATGTATATCACACCTGTATGAATTTATATTGATTAATACCTATGATAAGTCAAACATGAAATCATACATAATACACGAAAATCAAATCACGTGAGTTGGCGAAAATAGTTTAAGGTCTTTTTGAACAACCTCAGACATGATTCGATTAAACTCGAGTGTTTGAAAGACAAATAAGAAAGAAAGAAGTGAGACTCGACTCAAATCGGGTCTACCAAACTGTTTGAATTATCGTTCTCCACGAAAGTTCATGCCACGTGGAGTGGAGATAGTTTTGCAGCCTCAAACATAGATGGTGCATAGGTGGACATAAAGAACAATGAAACTTTCACAGTGGATTTCGGCCACACATCTCTCATCACTCTAGCTCACTTTTTTCATCATTCGTCCTTCAACCAATCACTTTCTAAACTCAGTGGCAAAGAATCTTTGAGTAAGGGAGTGTGTGTGTGAGAGAGAGAGAGAGAGAGTAGCAACCACCAATGGAGATTTCTGCCATGGCTGCTTCAGCTTCTCCAAGACCTTCTCTTCCAACTCCTTCTCCACACACAGTAGTCACCACTTTTACCAAACCTCAACTCAGACGCACCCACATAGCACTGCCAACCTCATCCACCATTTCGCTCCTCGCTCTCTTCGCCCCTCCCAACGAAGCCAAAGCCGCTGTCTCCATCGCCAAGGACCAGATTGTTTCGTCTCTCACCCAAGTAATTTTTTTCGATTTCCTCGCCTACCCATTATCTGAAATAGTTTGTAGCATTTGTTTATCTTGTAAAGAATCTAACTTTAATTGTTTTATTTATAGGTTGAGAAAACGATTGATCAGGTTCAGGAAGTGGGTTCGAGTGTTTTTGACACGGCACAGCGTATTGCTGAGGTAATTGGGAACGCTCTGAAACCTGGCATCGAAACGGCGTTGCCGATTGTGCAGCAAGCTGGGGAAGAGGCCTTGAAATATGCTTCTCCTGCCATTTCTGAAGCTTCCAAGAAGGCCCAAGAAGCGCTGCAAAACTCTGGTGTCGATACCGAACCTGTTATCACTGCTGCTAAGGTTTATTTCCCTAACTGCATCTTTCTACTTTCTTTAGGCTCTGTGGTTACGCTGAGTTTCTAGGGGTATTTGTTGTTTCTGCTGTGACTGAACTATAACTACAATGCAAGTTAGTCATTTGGTAGTATAAAGTTTAGACACAAACACAATGATAATCTTTGTTGACATATTCACACAATGGAATATCATGTTAAGAAAGATCAGTTCTTTAAATGGAATTTTGTATCTTTAGAAACTACTCTTTGGTTCTCAGCGAAAGTGTGTTCACCTTAAATTAGAATATGTTTATATACATGCATTTTATTTTTCACTAACAGTTTATTCAATCAATGATTGAAAAGCTACATTTGTGAACCTGATGAGGATAGTGTCTTTGATATCAGACAGTGGCAGATGCTGCACAACAAACGACCAAGGTGATTGATGTTGCGAAGCCAATAGCTTCTTCAACCGTTGAAACCTTATCCTCTTCAGACCCAACAGTGATTGCTGGAACTGCAGGAGCACTATTTGTTGCCTACCTACTGATTCCTCCTATCTGGTCTGTCATATCCTCGAATCTTCGTGGTTACAAAGGTACCTTAAAGACTCCTTTTGATGCAAATTACCTTGTTTTTTGTATGCATGGACTAAGCTATTATGGAGCCTTAACTTAACACTTCTGCTTCCATGACCTTGTAGGAGACCTAACTCCTGCTCAAGCCCTTGATTTGATATCTGCACAGAACTACGTTTTGATTGATATCAGGTCCGAGAAAGACAAGGACAAGACTGGTATCCCTCGCCTTCCCTCTAGTGCTAAAAACAGGATGGTTGCCATTCCGTAAGTTATTGCTTTATCCACTACCGAACATTTTCTAGGAGAAACAAAAACATTATGACTCTACTGTCACTTGTTTTGGTCTTTCAGGTTGGAAGAACTGCCGAGTAAGGTCAGAGGGCAGGTGAAGAATGTGAAGAAATTGGAAGCTGAAATAGTGGCTTTGAAGATTACTTATCTGAAGAAAATCAACAAAGGCACCAACGTTGTGATCCTGGACTCGTGGGTTTCCTTCCATGTCTACACTTTGATTGATTCTATTCCATTGTTTTTCGTGTTAACTTGAGCATTTGTTGTAACATTAGGTATTCGGATGTGGCAAAAACAGTGGGAAGAACACTGACCAGCCTTGGTTTCAAGAACACATGGATTGTTGCTGATGGATTCTCTGGGAACAAAGGGTGGTTGCAGAGTAGATTAGGAACAGATTCTTATAACTTTTCGTTCGCAGAGGTGCTGTCACCGTCCAGAATCATCCCTGCTTCTGTAAGAGGTTTTGGCACAACCAGCCAATCTAGCACTAAGCTTCTTCCCGGGGCTGACTAACTTTTTCTGCACTGAACTCTTGTGCAAATAGAAATCACTCTTCTGCATGGTTCACTCATCCTATATATTTATATAATGATTTCATCAATTTTGTCAACCATTTTATTTCAACCTTTTACCTTTATGCTAGGGGTGGGCAAAAAATCTAGTTTTATTGATCTAATCCACTTTTGCTCAAATCCAATCCATTTATAATCCATTTTATTAAAAATCTAATCTATTTAAAATCCATTTAATGGATCTGGATTTCAATCTAATCTACATTTTATATATTTTATAGATTGGATATCCATTTTATAAATCAAGATTTTTAAATATGGATAATCCAAAAAATCCAATCCAAATTTTCAATTTAAACTTTTAGTTGGGTTAGACTAAAGGTTGAGATGGACTAAGCTAAATTCAGACTTGGACGGACCTTGCTTGACGACCTATACGAATCGGGCGCTCAATGACCATAAGAGGTTGGGCGGGCCTAAAGATATGAACGAGCTAGGTGGGTCCAACAAATCGAACGAATTGATCAGGCCCAACGATCCGAAAAATTCGAGTGAGCCTGATGACCCGAACGGGGTAGGCGAGCCCAATGACCCGACGAGCCAGGTGGGCCCGAAGACCCGAATGAGCCAAGTGGGCCCGAAGACCCGAACGGACCAGGCAGGTTCGAAGATCCGAACGGACAAAGCGGGCTCGAAGACCTAAACGGGCCAGGCGGGCCCGATGACCGAATGGGTCAAGCGGGCTTGAAGAACCGAACGGGTCAAGCGGGCCCGAAGACCCGAACGATTCAGGCGGGCCCGAAGACCCAAACGGGTCAGGCGGGCCCGATGACTCGAACGATTCAGGCGGGTTCGATGACTCGAACGAGTCAGGCGGGCTCGAAGAATCGAACGGGTAAGGCGACCCCTTAGACCAGAACGAGTCAGACGGACCCGAAGACCCGAACGGGTCACGCGGGTCAGGCGGCCCAAAGACCCGAACGGGTCAGGTAGGCCCAAAGAGCTGGACGGGCCCGACGACCAGGACGAACCTGACGACCTACACAGGTCTTACGACCTAGATGGGCTCAACGATCCGGACGGACCTGACGACTCGGACGACCCAAACGGGCTCGACGACCCGGACGAGCCTGACAACCTACACGGGCCTTACGACCCAGATGGCACGACGACACGAATGTGTGTGACGACCCGGACGGGCCCTACGACCCAAATGGGCCCGTCGTCTCGGACGGGCCCTACGACTCAAACGAGCTTGAGGACCCGAACGAGCCTGATGACCCGGACGGACCTGACGACCTTGACGTACTTGACGACCCAGACGGGCCCCACAAATCGAACGTGCTCGACTACCTGATTGGGCCCGACTATTTTGACGGGTCCGTCTGGGTCGTCTAGTCGGTCCTAGTTGTCGGGCCCATTCTTGTCATCGAGCCTGTTCGTGTCATCAGATTCGTCCGGGTTGTCTGGCTCGTCTGGGTTGTCGAGCTTGTCTGGGTCATCCGGGTCGTCGGGCTCATCCGGGTCATCTGGGCCTTAATGACAAAGTTTTAAAAAATTCAATTTAAATTTCTTTATAAAAAATGGATTCTAGATTTTGAACTTGATCCAAATATTTGGATTGAATTTAAATTTTGATCCAAATATTTGGATTTGAATTTAAAAAAAATCCAAATTACTTTTGCTAAAAAAATGGATTTGGGTCGAAAATCTAATCCAATTATTTGGATCTATAATGAATGTGGATTGAATCATTAAAAATTCAATCCATGCCCACTCCTACTTTATGCAAGTTTTGCATCCCTTAGTTGCACTGTTAGTTTGAAAATGCAAGTTAATATAAGACACACATTAAATAAAGATGTAAAAGTTGTACAAGTTAAATGTGAATTTGAATAGAGACGAAACAGTTGAGTATCATGTAAAACAAAAGAGTCAATTGGCAACTCTGGAAAGAAACCAGAAATAGTGAGGAGGGAGGAGATGGAGGGAATGGTGCGGGAGGACAAAGGAAGAAGATGAAATGAAAAAGGAAACATTAGGGGTGGGCAAAAAATCTAATTTTCTTAATCCAATCCACTTTTCCTTCAATCCAATCCATTTATAATCCATTTTATTAAAAATCCAATCCATTTAAAATCCATTTAATGGATCTGGATTTCAATCTAATCTACATTTTATATATTTTATGGATTGAATATCCATTTTATAAATCAAGATTTTTAAATATGGATAATCCAAAAAATCCAATCCAAATTTTCAATTTAAATTTTTAGTTGGGTTAGACTAAAGGTTGAGATGAACTAGGCTAAATTCAGATCCGGACGGGCCTTGCTCGATGACCTATACGAATCGGGCAGATCCGACAACCATAAGAGGTTGGGCGGGCCTAAAGATATGAACAAATTAGGCGGGCCTGACAAATCGAACAAGTCGATTGGGCCCAACGATCCAGAAAATTCGAGTGAGCCCGATGACCCAAACAGGCCAAGCGGGCCCAATGACCCAACGAGCCAAGTGGGCCCGAAGACCCGAACGGGCCAAACGGGCTCGAAGATCGGAACAGGCCAAGTGGGCCCGAAGACCCGAACAGGCCAGGCAAGTTCGAAGATCCGAACGGGCCAAACGGGCCCGAAGACCCGAACGAGCCAAGCGAGCCCGATGACCCGAATGGGTCAAGCGGGCTCGAAGAACCGAACGGGTCAGGTGGGCTCGATGACCAGAACGAGTCAGGCAGGCTCGAAGAATAGAAAGGGTAAGGCGAGCCCGAAGACCCGAATGGGTTAGGCGGACCCGAACGGGCCAGGCAGGCCCAATGACCAAAATAGGTCAGGCAGGCCCAAAGAGTCAAACAGGTCAGGTAGGCCCAAAGTAGGTCAGATGGGCCTAACGACCCAAACGGGCCCAATGAGCTGGA
>Ga0214544_1010357_pt1 | contig 13779 bp, 5 predicted proteins | sample CNSS3metaG_FD_160074 | JGI IMG/M metagenome (GOLD analysis project Ga0214544, IMG submission 160074) | Root nodule microbial communities from cowpea collected in UCLA plant growth center, Los Angeles, California, USA - CNSS3 | ecosystem: Host-associated > Plants > Roots > Nodule | place: USA...
CCATTTTGTGTCAGCTTCTTCCGTATCAAAAGATATACCTTTCCATTTAAGTTGGGAGGTGTTGCTAGAAGCTTTTACAGCTTGAGCATATGATTGTTGATGCCTAACCTCTCTCCAAACCTTCCTAATTCGAGGGCCCCTGTTACCGACCAAGTTGTTGGTTTGTTTATCCATTTTCTTCCAATCTTCCCTTTCATATCTAGGTTTATTAACGTGCAGTTTAGTTGACCCAATTCTTATTGAGTCCAGTTCTTGCTGAAGATTTTGTTCGTTCTTCACCTCCAGAAACCGAACAAAACCATACTTGTGCCCCCATTTGTCTAATCTTCTTGAAATAAAAACTTCTGTGACTCTTCCCCAACATCAAAACACTTTCCACATATCATACTCACCGTAGCTGTAAGGAAAGTGGGAGAAAAAGAAAGTGGTGATCTTCCGCCCCTGGATATGCGTTGCCCCCTTTTGCGAATATTAAGAGTATCTTTATTTTTTTTTTTTAGTGAATAGGGATATTCATATATATTGGTAAGCTTGAAATTATTTATATTAGTTGCAAGTGTTTGTTTAAATTATGCATATTTATCCGTAAAGTACTTTACTTACGTATATTCGAGTATAAACTTTTTTTTTATTTATATTCAGGAGCATTCAACACTAAACCTCCACGAGTAACATCCTCCCCCAAATATTTACTCATATTTTCAAGGCCTGCCCGAAGACCCAAATTCCAAAGCCTTATTTTATGCATTTAAAATGTCGGAATTCAGTCTGAGATTTGAATATGTTATCAGAAATAGAGAGTTATAGCCATCTCAAATGAGGCACAAAGGAAAAGGAATCTTACTTTAGAAAGAAAGAAGGAAAGGGAAATCTTAGTTTAAAAAGAAAGGTTTGAACGGAGCTAAAGTCATCACTACTTTCAAGGTTTTCGTAAGTTGTCTTATTAGATGTTTAAAGGGTCATTTAAAATGTCTTATTTAAAAGTTCTTCGTTCACGTAAGTTGAGTTTCTGCTATCTTTCTGGTTTATTTTTGTTTTTGTTGCATGTGAGCTATCTTCCTCGCTTGCATCATGCATAATTTTAATCATCAGTATGAGTCTCTATTGATCAATGATCATAACGGTATGTCTTGATCGTTCTTGTGATATTTTTATGTGTAGATAAAGCATCCTGTAAAGTTAGAGGTGTTTGGCGTTCATAAAGTTGGTTAAGCAAGATATCAGGTAAGGGAAGTTAATTGCACTGTTTTAGGTTATATACATGTTAGAATTACTAATTATATTGTTGTACTATGATTTGTTTACCTGCTTGAGTTGTATGATGAATTTTACCTATTGATGTTTGGGATTGTATCTGAGTTATGCTATGATATATGGGTTGAATTCTATTTATCTGGAATTGTTGATGTTTGGTATTGCAATTGAGATCAAGTGGTATTGATGTTTGTACTATACTTGATTTTTATTTGTGTTTGACATTTGTAAATGTTTTTGGGTTGTCTAGACTGCCTCGAGTAGGTATAATTATGCCGAAATCAAATTTTGTGTAATTTTAGAGACTCGTTGGGTGAGTATTACTCGTTGGGCGAATGAGATGATCTGCAAAATTGTACAGAATATTGAACTGCAGAATTATGCAAATTCGCGAACTCATTGGGCGATTATTACTCGCTGGACGATTGAGATGATCTACAAAATTATGCAGAATACTGATATACAGAATTATATAGATTCGCGAACTCGATAGGCTAGTAATTCTCGTTGGGCGAATTTCTAAGTCAGGAACTTTCAGACCTAGGTCAGTAGTTGGGCGAGTATTACTAGCTAGGCGAGCATGGGTCAGTCGCTGGATGAGTAATTCTCGTTAGGCGAATTTCCAAATCAAGAACTTTCAGACCTGGAGCAGTAACTAGGTGAGTATTACTAGCTGGGCGAGCAATTTAAAACCTAAATTATTCCTTATGTGGTCAATTAAGCATGATTTGAATTGTTGTGGATGTTATTTAAATTATTGACTGAGGAATGAATTTAGGAGCATACTAATTCGAGGAAAATTAGTGGTGGTAATTATAGTGTAAGCATTGATGTGGGAGTTTAGTTGGAAAGTTATTTTGACGCTCAAATGACCATCAATTTCTCAAGTACAGAAGATGGGGCATGTGGTGAGAGGAGCAGAAGGTCCCAACTGTAAGACCCGAGAAAATTAAATAGTTAATTAAATAATTATTTAATAATTGCGGGTAATAGAAGCATTTAAAGTATTTAATGTGGATTGATATGACTTGGAAAAGTACCAGCTCAAATGGTTGAGAGTACTTTTTTTGTGTGTGAGGACTTGGGTTCGAGTTCTATGTATGCCATTTGTATGTTATTTAATTTATGAATTTTTATGTTATATATTTGAATGCATGACGTGATCACATAACCTTAGAATTGAAGGAATTATCAAAATTGTAAATTGGTTGAATTGGTTGTGCACTTGCTTTGTGATTGAAGGGTTGTGAATTCAAACCTTGTTGAGAACTAACCAATTCGCCAATAGAGAAGTAACCTAAAGGCAATTCCTTTTAAGGCATTAAGGGGTAATTAGGAGAGAGTGATTGTGAGAGAGAAAAGGAATTAGAGAAAAGAGGCTGGGATTTGCGTGGATTTGCGTGTGAGGGTTTGACAGAAGTTTTTCCAGAAGCAATTCGCACTGTGTGGGGCAAGGAGTTGGAGTGCAAACCATTGTTAGAGTGCAAGCAAAGGACAAGGGTGATTTTGGGTTAGAGGCACGTTCGATTCGAATTTGGAGCGAGGATCAGAGGTAAGAGGAGTTGTTTTAATGTTTTTGATTCGTGCATAATGTACTGTGTTGATATGAATTGGATTGCATGAATTTCCATGTTGCATTGTGCTGTTTTCGTGAGTTTTGGGAATCTGCCAAGAAACCGCTTGGCAGGCATGCATGTGCTGGCACATCAGCGTTAACTCAGTTCTGTGTGGTTGTGTTTGAGTTGCTTGGCGGCAAGTTCAACCCGCCAGGCGGTGCAGGTTGTATGACGTTGTTTTGACGTCTTTTCGTGAATTTTGTGGTGTGTTGTTATTTCCTTCCGAACAATATGTCTATTGGATTGTAGTAAGTGATGATATGCTTGGTATTATGTGCTTGTGATTATATATGGTGGGTTGAACATGGGGAATCCCTAATAGAATGGGTAATTTCATTAATTGTTGGATTCGTAAGTGACGTGGATTTGGAAATCTGGAAATGCGTTAGTGCGAGACCATAGTGCAGGAGATGACTGAATCTGCGAGTGTGGGAAAGGGTTCACGAGTGCAGGAAATTTGGGTTTTTACCCTTATTTTGGTATGCCGCCTGGCGGCATCTCATTGGCCGCCAGCCGATAGCGGCGTTGCAGGTCTGTAATGGTGGTTTTGGTTAATCTGCCTTGGGGAAAAAGGAAAACTGACGGGCGGATGAGTGAGGAATGAAATTGGCAGGAAAAGAGGATAATAATGAATGAGGAGGGAGTGCAGTGAAATAGAGACAATATAGAAGACATAAGGATGCACTTAGGATGATGAAGTCTAGAAATTCATGGACTCTAGGAATGGATTTTAATTTGCATAATGGAGCTGTGAGAAAGAAACAACATTGGTGTTCTCTGTGAAATTGAGGGTTGAGGTCAAATTAATTGAGAAATATTAGATGTTGAGTGATGTATCAAATTAGTTAAGTATAGGGGTTGAAAGGGTATAGAAGTAGGTGACGGTGGAGTTAACAAAATAAGTTGATATGAGTTGTGTAGCCTAAAGTGGTGCAGGAATTGAATTACTCAGAATTGAGTAAGTACAATGGAATGGATTAGGTAATTTGCTTACGTTAGGTTGAACAACTATGAGTGAAGGGAGATTTTGGTGAAACAAATGGTGAGAATAAAAGAGTATATGAATGAGGTATAGGGAACTAAAGTGATGGTGGGATGATAACATAACTAGCTGGTCTTGAAAACCCATGTGATAGGTACCACAGAGTAAATCTGGGTTGTAGAGCCAACTGCATCGAGTGCCAAACCAGTAGAAGATTGTCTCTGGTTGGCGCCTGGCGGTCTACTAATAACCGCCAGGCGATAGAAACAACTACAGAGGTCCCTGTACTGCGTGGCGCCTGGCAGCAAGGTGTGCTCCACCAGGCGGTGACTGAAAAACAGTGATGCTGGAAGGGCACTGGCGCTTGGCGGTGAGCTGGTACCGCCAAGCAGCCTGGAACAATTTGCCTAGCGGCGTGTGGGCTGAGCCAGGCGGAAATGCTGCTGTCCTTTGATTGTTTTGTCTGTTGTTTGAGCAATGATGCTACACTTGGATCGGGAGATGTTGTGTCATGAGCGGGTAGGTTCATGGATGGTGGTTAACATGTGAGATATGAGCGGAGAGGTTCATATCCAGTTACTCTCACGTGGGGATACGAGCGAGGTAGATTCGTATGTTCCGTGCTCACGTTTGAGAGATGTCACGTGCGGGGAGGTACGGGGCTAGTGGATCACATGTATTGGACTACGGGCGGGTAGGTCCATAGAGCAAGACTACGAGCGAGGAGGTCCGTAGAGCAGGACTACGAGCGGAGAGGTTTGTAGAGCATGACTACGAGCGGGGAGGTTCGTAGAGACAGGACCACGAGCGGGTATGTTCTTGTGAGCATCATATTCTCGAGTCCAAGGCTAACCTTTTGTGTGAATTGAAGGCTATACAGTCTTGGGGTTAAGGTCTTGGTCAAGAACTAAGTAGATTGACTAAGATGGGTGTATGACTTATCTTGCCTATGTTATATTGTTATTTAATTTTTCTCAGCTTACCCTTTCTGTTTGTGTATGGCGATGATCGTGTGATTCGTTACACGGAAGCAGATGTTGATACAGGTGATGCTGAGATCGCTCAGGCGACGGAGTGAGGGCTAGCTTGGGGATTTGAGCTAGGAGATTTTCATATGTATTTTATCCTGTTTTTAGTCTATGAATAAGAATTTTGAAACTTGTAACATGTTTTTATTTATGTTATAAGTTTTGGCGCGAGTTTTCATATTTGAATTTTTCTCGCGTTTGGGAATAATAATATTGCGACCTTTGATATTCTATAATTATCTTTTATTATTTATTTTAAGTAATATTCCTTAGGGATGTTACACCAACCTAGGGGTTTTACCTTGACCAAAGGTTTTAATGGACTTACCTAGTGTGTGGTAATGTCTATAGCTCTACAAAGCATTAGATGCCACCATAAGTGCATAACTTATCAGAAATCGACATCAATGCTTGTATCCAGATAATTGAGTTTAATATTAACTGCTTGAGTGATTATAGATCAAAGATATGTTTTATAACATGTATGCAAGTATTTTTCATGATTTAAATATATATATATATATATATATATATGTATGAATATCTCTATTATAAATTAGCTTACTCTTCTTTTGTGTTTCTGTCTTGTGTTGTTCATATTTCCTTTTGCAATGATCACCTATTCGGTAGGAGTAGTTGTAGATGTGGTTGCAGTTTCTAAGGCACCTCCGAAGGATGAGGAACCATCTTTTAGGTTGAGAAGGTTTAAACGGAAGTTTTAGCAGTAGTCAGTTTTAAGTATAGATCTTATTAGTTTAGGTTAAGCGTATAAGTGATATACTTTTATAGTCATATTTTTTGTAACACTGTATTAATATATTTTGTACACTGGATTATCTGTTTTGAAACTATGATGAAACACCTTATTTTATTAGTTTTAAGCGGCTAAAATTGGGATATTACATATTTTATACAGAAATCTTAAAACGGTCTCTTTTAGTTGTGAAAAATCTCAATTTAGTCTCTATATTTATATTTTACATTGAACTTTATTTAAATTTTGTTTCAAATATTTATATATAAATAATTATTAGAAAAAATTTTGAGTTGGTTTAAAAATAACAACTTCATAAATTAAAATGTAAAATTTTAAAATAGTTTTAAACAATTTTAAAATTGTTAAATAAATTTATTTTGAAACAGTTTTATAACAATTTAAAAAATGTTATAAATTTTTGAATAAAATTTAAAATAAATATATTTATCTTAAATTGTTATAAAACTATTTATATTTGAATTTATAAAGTTGTTATTTTTAAACCAATTCTAACATTTGTCTATAAATTATAGATATATAAATATTTAAAATAAAATTTAAATAAAGTTCAATGTAAAATATAAATTTAAATAAACTTAATTTGGCTAAAAATATCATTGTAACATTTATATAAAAATTAAACTTTGTTTCAATTTGGAAAGGAAGAAATTGCTCAATTCTTAAAAAAAAAATTAGGATCAATTTGAGACAAAACAACAACAATAAGTACTAAATTCAGATTTTTCATATCAACAATGACACTTGACATTGTCATTGTCATGTCACACCGTCTCTGTCACGTGGTACAACGTAGCTTGACACGCAGTGACAGAACTTAGATAAAAAATTTAGGGGTGTCAAATTAGATTTTTTATATATAATTTTTTTTAGTTAAAAAAAATCTTCATTTTCTCTCTTCATTTCTTCTACTTAAAATAAATACACATAATAGTAGAATTCAAAAAAATATGACTATCATTCGCTATTATATCATGATATCATACCATAAATATCATTTTAGATAAGTCCTTTGTATTTCATCAATTTGATTTTGTGGGTATTGTGAAATTTGAGAACGTTTTTTCCAGGGATTACATTCTAATGAATTTTGAACTCTAGGAACTTTAGAGATTTGTTTTTCATTGTCTTGAATTCTTTGTTTTCATGAGATTTCTCAAATTTAGTTAACGTAGATGCATTTTTTTCATCTTTATAACAAATCTTCCTCCTTCAAAAATAGAATAAACTTTCTTACTCCTTATCATAATTTTTCTAATATAAATTTACATTGCAAAACATAACAAAACTCGTACCACTTTAATTAAATAAGCAACACTGTAAATTCAAAACTTAAAAAAATTTACCATAGATAGGAAAACACAAAATCCCTAAATTTCATAATTAAGGATTATACTAATTTGGAAAAAATTATAATTAGGGTTTATACCAATTTCATAAAAGAATCCCTAAAATCATAGTTAGGTTTACACTAATTTAGGATAAACATCCTAAGAAGAATAATAAATCTAACATACACAAATCATTATAAGATATTAATTTTGATATGTGAGAGATCATGCAAAAATTAATATTTCAATATCAATTTATTTATGTGTTCTCCAATCTCTGTATTTCCGTCTATCTTTTTGTATTTTTTTTTTCTTCTCACACATTTTCATAATAACTTATATGGTAGAAAGATCTTTTATAAAAAACAAAACACTAATATCTTTTATAATATCGACTTAAATGAATTTATTAAATAGATAAACATAAATAGTTAAAAATATTTAATTATTCGTGTGCAGATATCTTATTATAAATCATAAATATTCATTAACCGCTAATAGTTATTAATTATTAAGTGATCAAAATAAATCAGTAAAATATAATAATATAAATTCAGAAACTATATAAAATTTAACTTCATATATTTTTATTTTTTTATTTAAACTTATGGAATTAAAATTATTTTCAAAAATTTAACTTTTTAAAATTTATACTTTGATGTAGCTCATCTAAATTTTCTCTTTTAAAAGAACACATTTATTTGAATTATATTTTAAATGCGTGTTAGCAGTCATGTTAATTGTATCAATCACAATCAAATAAGTACATAATATTTAGAAATAAGTTTACTAAAATAAAAATTACATTTTACGTCGATTAATTTTGACCTATTACTTCGTTCAATGACGGATGTAGATTTCAATAATATAGAATGTCCAAAACATATTATTTTGATAATTAATGTGAAATATATCTTTATTACATCACTTGAAAAGACAAACCGACGTGAAATTGCTGAAAAATATATATCAAAAATTGATCTCATGCTACATTGATTAAATCCTCACCGATGTAATATCGAGTGTAATTGACATATAACATTGATTTTCAGTAATAAATATAATAATGTTGTGGCAGTTCGGTGACGAGAGCGGTGCGGTCGACGAAGAGGGGAGTGCAGTGAAGTAATATGTGATAGTGAGAAGTGTTTCTTCTTTTATTTACAAATAAATATTTATATATATAATGAAATATTTAGAATGTTCCAAACCCATATATAGAAAATATATACATAAATTTCCTTCTTAGATCTCATATTTCTCATGGTACCTATATCATTTAGTTAAGAAAAAGCCTCTCTATCGTGTACCTTGAAATTTAACACTTTACATGATATATTTTAAATAAATAAATCATTAAGTAGCAAAATATATCTTTCGAATTGTGACACGACTTTATTAAATTTGTATGTTTTCTCCCATGACAACGGTCTCAATGATCAAGTGATTGTGAGAAGTGTAGATAGTCAAAATGCTTTTTACATTTTAAATCATCTTTCATTTCATTTTACAACAAAATAAATACTAATTTATTCAAAAAATAATATAAGAATGAAGTGTAGACATTAAAAGAAAGTTACAACGATGAAAACGTGACAAATATTATAATAAAGTTAGTCAACAATGACAAATTTATATGTGGTCAATATATGATCTATGGAGAAAATAAGTAAAATATATGGATGACGAAAATAATTTTACTTTGATCATATTTTTTGTTATAAATTAGACATACTGTTTAGTTCTCAACTTGGTTGATATTACATCGTTGAGGTCAATTATGACATCCAAAGTATTATTTATTTTGGAGTTCAAAGGGAATAATATATATTTAAATTACTAGTAATCTTAATTTCTAAATGTGAAACTATCGTAACAATTTATAAATCTTCTCTCCTCTTATTAATGACCATATATGTTATACACGTGCAAAACACTTAATTCAGTACTGGTTGTCTCTTAAAGGTGGAACAAAATAAGAAAAATTTAATATTGTAAATTAGAACTGCTAGAATAACTATAAATGGGATATTCTATATAACGGATTTGTTTGCCCACAGTTATCTTAGATAAGGTGTTTGTGTAAGAAGGCAATTCCTTTTATTTCTCATTTCATTATATGAAATTTTGTAATTGCTAATGAAATTTTATTGACAAAAGAAGATATTGGTAAAGTAAATTTTATTAACGGATTTTACAAATACATTTTATAATTTCTATTATTAATAGATATTTTTTGTCAATAATAAAACCGTTGGTAATTAGATTATTAAATATCGACATGCTTTCTTATCGAATATTTTTTTTATTTAAAAACTTTTTCAAAAAAATATATTAGCTTTTGATATATGAATAAATTCTTCTACTTCCGGTCCTAAAATTTCTTCAATTAAAAAAAAATGGGACATATTCACCAAATAATTAATCCGGTTCTAGATGTAGTCTTCTTTCAAAAAAGATACTTAATATTTATAATACTTTGATAGATAAGAGTCGAGACACGGTTGATCAACAAATTAATGTGATTTATGAAGTATAATAAAAAATAATCTAGTTAGGGTTATAGCTAAATTATAATTATTAGTAACTATTGACGGATTTCGATCATGAATAAAATTTAATTACACGTTTTAGTGACATTTTCTGCCATTAGAATGGATGACTATGTGTGGATAATTATTAAAGAAAAGGAAATAATGTGCAGTGGCACGTGTTGGTGTTGTGGAATTCAAGAAAAGTAATCCATGAAAAAAATGTGTATGCGCATTATCCGAGTCTTATTTAAACAAAACAAAACATAAAAAGACCTTTCGAGAAAAGTGAATGGTTCCAGCGTGGTGTGCAAGACCTGCATAGTTTGTTTTTTTTCATGTGTTTGTGAGAGAAAAAGAACTTCACTGTATACAAGTAAAAGCATCCTAGGTACCCAAACTATAGTAGACACCTAAGTAGGAAAATTAATCTTTGCACTCCATTATGATCCAAGACCAAGCTCTCTTTTGTGCTGCTAAGCCAAAAGTTTCCCCACAATCAACCTTTTCATTTTTTATAATGATATTAAACTTTCATTTTTTGACTTTTATCTTTTACTTACTTTTACTTACTAATATAACATAGTGTAAATTAGTAATTAATATGTCATTATCTTTTCTTTTCTTAAGAATTAATGGTTCACACTAGATCATATCAGAAAGTAGTGATGGAAGTAAAAAAATAATAGTTAAAATATAATTTTCAAAATATAAATCACAATGTGTCACTATTAGAAAAGGACGCACTTGTAATGCAAAAAAAAATATGAATTTTGAAAGAAAATGAGAAATAAAATTAAAAGAAGTGCGAGACAAACAAAAAGGAAAAATATTAACATGATGTTTTTTATTGTGAAAATAGTTTTTTTTTCATTCAACAACATAAGAAATTTTATTTTCATAAGATGTTTCAACAATTCAATATTTGCTAATCAACTAAAATTGATTGTACGGATTCCAATTCTCGAATGGAAAACTAATAAATGGATAATATTTTACCTTTGTGTTGACTTAGTTTTTGTTTATCTTAAAGAAGTAAACTTATGATATTCAAGGACTACAAGTATTGGAATAATGAAAATCAGAAGAGGAGGTGGACTAATAATGTTTTTATGTTGAGAAATTTTGATGCTTATAGAAGAATTAGTAGAAGTGGCAATTAGCAATAACATTAATAGGAGTTAGTTGGTAAAAAGGTCACCAGTAAGAATTAATTACTTGTAAACATTGTAAAGTACTTAGTGATAATTAATTGTGAATTTAATGGACGTTATTTTGGGTATCAAAATTGAAATGTCCACTTAATGTGAGAAAGATACATGTAAGGATGGTAATACGGCTCGACCCATATAGTCCGTTTCATATACCCCGTTTCCTGTTTGACTCGCAAAATGCAGGTTGAATTAATCCATCTTGATTTAAAAATTTGAATTCAAAAGTTTGATTTTCTCCGCATAGGTTCTGGCTTGCAGGCCCGTTAACCGATCCATTTTATTCAATTTTAGTTTCTCACGATATAAAATTTTTAATGTTCAACAAATTTAGAAAATTTTAACAAATTTACAAAATTAAGCAAACATTTTAAAAAGTTAAATGATAAATTGATAATTCAATATTTTTATCATATTCATATTTTTACTTTGATATACACAATAAGTTTGAGTTCAAACAAATTCAAATCTTAATTTGATCGTTGTAACTTTGTGATTAACATCTTAACTTATCACTTACATTCTCATTTTTCTTTTTAATTTAATGAGATAAGAATGTTTTCTCCAAATTGAAATTCAAAACAATCTCATCTCCATTTTCATATCATTGACTTTCGGTTTGATTAATTTAAAACAAAAATTGGACTTATAGCAGGTTCATATGTTTAAGTTGTTGTTCAACTCAATTCCAGTCACGTGTAATTTTAAAATTTGGTTGCACAAATAAAGAAAGTTAAAAGAGAATTTTGCAGAGAGGAGAAGGAGATAAAATAGGGAAAATATATATAGAGATAAAAATAAAATGATTAAAGAGAGAGAGCCAAAAGTAAAAAGAAATAGAGTTAGTTGAAAAGAAAATTAAAGAAGATAAGGAAATAACAAAAAATAAATTGAGAGAAAAAGGAAAAAAGAAAAGGAATTGAAAGAAAAATAAATAAATAAATTAAGAGAAAAATAAATAAAAGAAAGGGTATGGCAAAATTTATGAGAGAAGGTGGTCATGAAAAAAGAAATTTGAGAAAAAAGATATAAGAAATCAAAAATTGAGAAATAAAACTAAAAGAAATGAGGGTCAAAGAAAAAGGAAAATATTAATGAAGATATTTTTTTTATTGTGAAAATATTGTTTTTTTTTTCAACAATGAGAGAAAGATTTTTTAAGATGTCTCAACAATTCACCATTTGTTTATCAACCAATAATGATTGTAGGGATTCCAATTCTGGGATTGAAAACTAATGAATGGATGATATTTTATTTTTTGTTTATCTTAAAGGAAATATACTCATGATATTGAAGAATGAATGCTCTTAAAGGAGGAAATGACATGATCGATAGGTGATTAATATAATTCTGGGTTTTTCTTTGTAATTTTCATTTATTTTCTAATTAAGAAAATTAAAGTACCACAGGTATGGAAATTTGAAAATCAAAAGAGAAGGTGGGCTAGTCATGCTTTTGTGGGGAGAAATATTGATATTTATATTGAGAATTAGTAGAATTGATAATTAGCACAAACATTAAAAGGAGTTAATTGGTAAAAACAACGCCTAGTTAGAATTAATTACTTTTGAACATTGCAAAGTACTTAGTGAGAATTAATTGGAAACTTGATGGAAATGTTTGAGAAAGATATACAAATTTTGAAAGAAGAATTTATGAAGTTGAGTTAAGAATTTAAATTTTGATATTATTAGAGTAATATGTGATAGTCTTGACATATCATTTACTTTATCATTTACTTTCTCATATTTCTTGACGGTGACGTCAATACTATTTCAGACTGAATATATAAATTTTTTTTATGAAGTTGAGTTAAGAATCTAAATTTTGATATTATTAAAGTAATGTGTGATAGTCAACTCCTTGACATATTATTTATTTTTTCATATTTCTTGACGGTGACGTCAATACTTGTTCATACTGAATATAAAAATAATTTTTTTTCTTTTCTTTTCTTTTTCATCAATCCTCTCTCTTGGTGTAAACCCTTTAATATGTTTAGAAAATTGAATTTAAGTATAATTTGGTGTCATTAGTATCACATCTATCATTGCTTATTCTAGCAAAATTTCATTACAAGAAAAGAAAACACGCACTCAACGTGTAATGTCCCATCTAATAGAGAAAAATAAATTCTATAAATGAAACATCACATATAATCTAATACTATATATAATTGTGAACTAACAAAGGGTAACTTTTTCAATATTTTAATCTTTCTGAATCATTTGCATTCAAATTTTTCTTTCTACAATAGGAAAAAATGACTACGTGTCATCTTCTCAGAATTTTCAAGATAAAAAAATAAATCAAAAACAAAACAATCTCACACATTTTGTTCTCACTCTCGTATCCCACACAAAATATCATCTCTTTCAAACTTCTCTCTCTTTCTCAAACCTCTTTAGCTTCTTCTCTGTCTTCCTCAAACCTTTTCATTGTCTTCTCTCTCTCTTTCTCAAACCTCTTTAGCTTCTTCCTCTGATTATGGATCACTCACACACAACACCATGGCGTACACCAAATCTTCAGCTTCTTCTCAACCTTTCTCTTTTCTCTGTTTTTCTCACGCGCAAACAACACCTCTTCATCTTCCTCTTTTCCGCTCTTTCAAATGAGAAGATATGAATATATCGTTTTTTTAAGCAGATCTGAAGATGTTGTATCTCTTTTTTCGCAAGTGTTATCACCTTTCTCAAGCAAGCATCTCATTTTCTTCTTATATTTTGTCAGATCTAACTTTTTCATGCGTTTTTTTACAGGTAAGAACCCAGAAGTCGATTTTATTTTGAGTTTCTCAAGCGAACAACTCATTTTCTTCTTATATTTTGTCAGATCTAACTTTTTCATGCGCTTTTTTACAGGTAAGAACACAGAAGTCGATTTTATTTTGAGTTTTCTAAAGCGAACAACTCATTTTCTTCTTATTTTTTGTCAGATCTATCTTTTTCATGCGTTTTTTTACAGGTTTAAACCCAGAAGTCGTTTTTATTTTGAGTTTTCTCAAGCGAACATCTATTTTTCTTCTTATATTTTGTCAGATCTAACTT
>Ga0214544_1010359_pt1 | contig 13774 bp, 7 predicted proteins | sample CNSS3metaG_FD_160074 | JGI IMG/M metagenome (GOLD analysis project Ga0214544, IMG submission 160074) | Root nodule microbial communities from cowpea collected in UCLA plant growth center, Los Angeles, California, USA - CNSS3 | ecosystem: Host-associated > Plants > Roots > Nodule | place: USA...
CGGATTTGGAATTTCGTTCTTTTATCTAATTTAAAGTTTAATTATCATTTAGTTTTATTTATTTTTATAATTACATTTATTTTTGAAAAAGTTATTTACAAATCAAATTATATATATATATATATATATTACTTTATTTTTAGATATATATTAAAATATATGAAAACATAATAAATAAACAAAAAAAAATTAAAAATTATATTTAAAATCTTGAAGCGGATTCTGTCATCCGTTTTGGCATTTTTTGGGGTGCAGAGGCCTACAACAAAAGCAGATTCGTGTTGATTGGGTGTAAGAGTGCAGTTAATTTTTTTTTACTGTGTTTTCTCTTTCTTCATTTAAGGGTAAAATTAGAAACAAAAAAAGTTTTGGGGGTACAGGAGAAATGCTTTGGGGTGCAGGGAGAAGCCCCCTTCTACTGGTGTGGATCAACCCACAAAATTTTTTGTCCCTCTATGACTCCTTTTTGGGCCACAAAAATCCCATCAAATAACCTCAATTGGGCCTTAAGGGTGCTAACTTTTAAGGCGATCCTTGAATCTATCAAAATCAGAGCAGCGTCAATAAAATAGACTATATAATTTGAGTATTAAACTAGTTTAAATATCAACTGTTTTAAAATATTTGAAAAAAAAAACACTAAATAACTTATTTCTTGAAAATTACACCTATAGTTTCAATAAATAGTAATAAAAAAAACGTTATGTCTGATGTTTTATGTTATCATCTTTCTAAAACATGAAATTTCCACCAAGAGAGTAACAGTGTGTTTATTCTGCATTCATATTTGTCTAAAATTTAGGTGATTATTATATATAACATAAAAGTAACGATAAATATATAACATAAAAGTAATGATAAGTTTCTTAATTTTTTCAATTTTACTCAACATAAATCTTAGACTTATATTTATATTTTCAAAATATTTCGATTTCTCATGTACTTTATTTTGTAAACCCATTTGGAATCGATGAGCAGGGGCGGAACTATGTGGTGACATAGGGGAGCCACGGCTCTCCCAATTTTTTTTAATTTTTATATGTATATATATATATATATATATATATTTTAAAATTATATTTATATATTATTTATATTAAATTTATATTATGAAAAATTATAATAAAAGAGAAAATAAAAAAAAAATAGAGACATTGATTTATAAAAAATATTAGGATTTTTTTTTTCTGGCTATAAGATCTTCCCACCATATAAATTGTCATGAAAGTGTGTGAAGAGAAATAAATACAAAGAGATGGAGTGGGAAATAGAAGTTGAGAAATACATAGATTGAGATCGAAGTATACATTCTTCCATGATCTCTCACATATCAAGGTTAATATCTTATTATGAGTTATGCATGTTAAGTTTATGATTCTTTTTAGGATGTTTCTCCCAAATTAAGTTTATCCCAAATTAATATAAACCCAAATTATGATTCTAGGGATTCTTTTATGAAATTAGTATGAACCCTAATTATAATTTTTTCCAAATTATTATAACTCTTAATTATGAAATTTAGGGATTTTGTGTTTTTTCGCTGCCTATGTTAGATTTTTTTTAAAATTTTTGAATTTATACAGTGTTGCTTATTTAATTAAAGTGATATGAGTTTTGTTATGTTTTGCAATGTGATAATTGTGATTTGTGAATATAAATTTTATTTTTTCTAGATAGGCGAGATGTGATAAATTTATATTAGAAAGATTATGATAAAAATAAAAAAATTGATTCTTTTTTTTTTTAAAAGAGGAAGGTTTGTGATAAAGATGAAAAAAAATGCATTTACGTTAACTAAAGAGAAATTTCATGACAACCAAGAATTCAAGACAATAAAAAACAAATCTCTAAAGTTCTTAGAATTACATATAATGAATTTAAAAATTCATTAGAACGCGATTTGGGAATAACTGCCTCAAATTTGACAATATCACCAAATCAAATTGATAAGGTACAAAAGACTTATCTAAAATGGTATTCATGATTCGGTATCACAATATAATAGTGAATGATAGTAATATTTTTTTTTATGTGTGTTTGTTTTAAGTAGAGGAAATGAAGAAAAAAGATGAAGAGTTTTTTTTCTAACTAAAAAAATTGTATTTAGCAAATCTAAATCTAATTTGGCACCCCTATAATTTTTGTCCAAGTTCCGCCATTGTCGATGAGAATTTTTTTTTTTCTTGTGAGAGTTCAATAACACACCATTTTATTTTTTTGTTTCTTTCAAGTGTTTCAATCTCGGCTTTCATAGCTTTTATTCATCCAGGAGATTTAATGGCCTCTTCATAAGTATGAAGTTTAGTATGAGAAGATATAGCAAGAATATATTTCAAGTGTTTAGCAGACAAATTTTGTAGGACATGATAGAATTAATGGAATATCTAACCTTTTTACCTTCATAAACATAAACCATTTTCGTTGAAGGAGCGAATTGATGATGATAATCATCTAAAAGGATGGAATCTTCTAAATTCTTAAAAATCTTCTTAGATTTTCTCTTTCAACTCTTTCATTTTCAGTTTTACTTCTTTCATTATCATCAACATGATTATTTTGAACAATTTCATAACATAAATTATGCATAGGTTCGTATTATAAAAAATTGAAATCTTCTCCATCAAAATCAATATTATTATGTTTCATATTTTTGTGAAATGATTTTTTTTTTTGGTATTTAGGTCAATAACAATATAACCTTTAGTTATAGTTTTAAATCCAAGAAAAACATATTTTCTAACTCTTAGATAAAGTTTATTTATGTTATTTTCAATAGTAGAAGAAAAACAAAGACACTAAAAAACCTTTAAAAACTAAGTAAATCATGTAATGACCCAAATTAGTATATATAATTATACCAATTTAAATCATTATATAAGTAATAATCAACAACACATAAATGTAAATCTATATATTAAGTATTCACAGTTCTCCAAAATTATAAATTGATTTTTCAAAAATAAGATATTTAATATCAATGAGACACTGTTTATACTAGGTATATAGGTATATACATATATACTCGCGTCTATTCCTATTCACCAACTCATAGTCTCGTTATTGATCCTCAATCCTATTGGCAAGACTCTCTACTCACGCATATCGACAAAAATATATGATCATCGTAGGTGGAAATCACATCCACAAAAACGCAAGGTATAATTTTACTGTAACAAAACAAATAAAGTAAATAAAATTTCTTCACATAATATTAACATAAATCCTACTAAAATAATGTCACATACAATTTCTATAAAGTAAATCATTTTTAATTAACCTTATGGAATTATTTTCCCAAAATTTATGTAAACTCAAATGTATTATATTTTGCGCTAGCTAGTTAGGATAAATGAGTCTCAACATGGCAACAAAACCCAAGGATAAATGAGTCTCAACATGGCCAACAAAGTAATCCAATAACATCTCATCTTGAGTAATAAATACGCATTTAAATCCCTAAGGTATATCTCCAACTACAATAATCAAATATTTATTTGTCATAACTTTTATTTTGACATTAAATCATATATTGTATAAATAAATAAATAAGATCTGTGCATAACAAAAAAATAAATATAATAAATAAAAAGGACCAGTACGTGACTGAAGATAAATATAAATAAATAATTGGAAGTAAATATAAATTGAATAAATAGGATCACTGCATAACTAGAGATGAATATAAATAAATAAATGAGAATGAGAATTAAATATAGATTATAATGAGGTTAGGGACACCTCATTTAACGTAAATATAAAAATAAAATAATTATGAACAGATAAAAAAACAATAATAAAGGTAAAGAGATAAAATGATAGATGTCTCCTCCCCTTACCTTAAAGATGATTGTTCTTAAAAATAAAAATAAAAGATTCTACAAAATGTTTTGTTTAGACCCAACAATGATTAACATCGCTCCTACGTATTTACCTTCAAAATAGAAAATCAGGGAATACATAGTTTTAAATAAACATAAAGTTATTTGTGTGGAAATAATTTGATATAAATATAAAACAAATAAATATAATTGGTGTGTAAATAGAGATAAATAAATAAGATAAGTGGGTAATTGAACTTAAATATAAATAAAATAAGAAGACCAGTACAATAAATATAGATTGAATAATAAGTGTGCGTGACTAAAGATAAATATAGATTAGAATGAGATTAAAGACAATTTACTTAATATAAATATAAAAATAATATAAACATATAAATAAAAATAATCATGAATAGATGATAAATAAAAATAAATAAAACTATAATAAAAATAATCATGAATAGATTGCAATGTAAAGTTTTATTTCTTCCTCTTTCATTCTCTTATTCTCTTCTATTACGAATTCTTCTTTTATGAGAAAGATTCACTCTTCATCTCATTTTTTTTTAATATAGATTAAATCATTTCAGAGGTCTCCATTTTTATAGTGAAGTTTCAAGTAGAAAAAGACCCGATTTAATTTCTAAAATGATTTAACCTTTAATATATAATATAATTATAACTTAATTTTTACAAATTTTCTTTTTGTTTTATTTTAGTCTTTACTGGTGTAGTGGATTAGCATCTTATTTTGTGGCATTTGAAATCTTATCTGATTCATACAAGGTGTATTGATCTCGTATTCTTTAACGACAATGTAATTATAATATATATAGATTTATTTATAACTTATATACATATATTTTTAATACATGCATATTTTATAACACATTATTAAATTGTTATTAGTTAATTAGTTTTAATATTTTTTTATATTTGTATATTCATAATTTATTATAATAAATACATTATATAATATTCTAAATATTTATATTATTTTGTTAACATATTTACATTATTTTATTTTTTATTTAAACATTTGTTATCATTACTGCACTAGTACTTAATATTTATTATTACTGTAACTATTATTTTTACCATTTATAATTTATTTTTTTATTTAGATTGATGCATCATTACAAGTTTATTATAGAATTATTTTCGATTAAACTTTTGCCCACTATCAATTTTTATAATTTTAATATTTTGTCAAACTGAATTTTAATGAAAACAACAAAATCAAATAAGATATTTTGGATTTCACTCTTGATTTTCACAAGGTATATCCATGTATGTTTAGTATGATTGTCAACAAGTGTAAGAAAGATTTTACGATCATGAATAGAGGGTAAATTGAAAATATCCACATGAATAATGTCAAAAGCAATGTTAAGTAATATTCAATGAATAAGATAACTTACATTGTTTAGCAATATGACAAGAATAACAATCTTTCACTTTATCAAAATATATTTCAGTTCAATTCTTGCAAATTTGATCAAGAACCTTGTTAGAAGGATGACCAGGTCTAAGATGTCAAAGATCATTGTTTTCTTTATGTTCCAAATTATCATCAATTTATTGAAATAACAACATTATGATTTATATGTGCAAATATGCAATACAAACTATTGTGCATATTAGTTTAACCAATCACCCTCGATGAATTCCTCTTTTAAATCTTGCAAACATTGTGTGAAAAAACAATTTGACAATTTAAATACAATATAAGTTTTTGAATATAAATGATATTTAGAGAAAAGTCATGTATATATTTGTAAAGAACAAAATCCCTGCGAAATATAAATGGTTCTAGCATAAGAAATAATAACATGAGTTTTATATACAATAGTTTAATTTTGTAAAACCTTGAAAAGTAATCTTTAGTAAAAGTTACATGATCAATAACACTTGTGTCTAAAATTCATGAATGCGTAAATTTTTACCTTTGTAAGATTATTGAGCAGAAACCTCACCCATTAAGTTGTTGACGAGACTGACTTTATTTTTAGTTGTTTGAAGAATTTTCAACGACTGTTGCACTTGTTTGGGTGTAAAGAAATCTTTTATATATTGAATATTAATAGAATTTTGAGGAGAAGAGATCTTATGTGCATTGTTACTTGTACCAATTTCAAGAGCATTTATGGTATGATTATTTCTTTGTTTTATCCATAACGGAAAACTATGTTTAGAATAGTACTCGTAAACATTGTGATATAATTTGTGGCAAATACACTACTTACCTTGATGGCCCTCCTCCAAGTAAACTTCAATCTCGCATGGATGATGCATTGATCATAGAACGAAAGCTTGAATTTGATGTGAGAAATGGAGAGGATATGGTTTGACTATGACTGTTTCCTAGGGAAAGGTGGGGCCAACTTCTAAAGAAGGAAGCCTAAAGTAGTCTAGAAGAGAGAACTAATCTAGGGAGACTTCAAGACAAGTAGAGTGGCACAATTTTGGCAACATCTCATTACTAATCTCAAAGTGAAAATACAAAAGGTGGAGGCATTCATTTATTGGCCAAGAAACCCTAGAAGAAGTCCAGAAAAAGAGAGGGAAATTTTGAATTTAAGCTCTCAAATTTGGAGCCAAAAGAGTCATGTCTCTAGTGTGACTTGCCAAGTGGAAGGTCATGCTTCTTACATGTATATGCGCACATGACACTCCCTTTGAGAGTAATATATGCTTATTAGGATTACTTGAGGGCCAAGCTAGCCTAACTAAACCCTAATTCATGCGTCACACAAAAAGTCCAACCCTTACGTCCAAAACTACACTACTAAGCCTAAAGTCCAAAATAAGACCCAATACATGGCCCAAGCATCCTACACTATTTGGCCAAAATACAAGGCCTATTTACCATCAATGTTAGTCTATGAGAAAAAAAGTTTGTGTCACTAAGCTTAGATAAGACTCACTCTTCTTGTATGCACTTGGTCATGACTAGAACGTTTGTCATCATACCTTGAGACTTGTCTCTTTCTCATCCTTGATTTCTCCAAGTATGACCGCTATCATTGCCAAAATTCTTGAAATAAGTTTGATTAACATCCTATTACTAATTATCCATTATGAATGTTATCCATGGATACCCACAAGCACAAGTCATTCCTAAGTTTCTTTCCTTTCTTGCTCTTTGTTTCATTCTCTTTTTCGTTTTCTATTAAGTCTATATGACTTTGTTTTTACTCTTGCCTAACACCCCTTTTATAAATTGCAATCACTACTAAAAAAACTCATATTTCTTGCTAATTTTGTCTAAAAAATTTTTTCGTAAGAAATATTTACAAATTTTGTTGTGAAAAAAAACATGCAAGAAATTGCAACCAATTTTCTTGCAAAATATTTTGTATAAAACATTTTTCGTAACAAATTTTGTAGGAAATACTTGCAAATTTTATAATTTTGTAAGAAATTTACCCACGAAAAAATTATTTGTCAATTAAAATTTTTTAAAAAAATGACAGAAAAAATCTTTTCTTATGAATTATTTTAACAAATTTGTAAAAAAATTTCATATAATATGAAAATTTTTAGTTGTGTGAGATTTTTTTTTTCACATACATTGAATGGTCATTTATCCGTTAACCCAAATCTGTAGCCTGCTGATCTGGGGATAAAACATTCTAAAGAAAATGTTTTCTTACATGCTTTTAATGTTTTATAAGTATATGCTTTGTTTAATGCTTGGAATAATTATAAGATTCTTTTTACCCAACTTGATCATAATAACAGTACCATTATAAATATATAATCTACACCTATATATCATACTATCCTTTCAAAATATTACGATAATTATTATTAATTTTATATAATATTATGGCTTATATTATATATGTTCATAATTTATATCATAAATTATAATTACTATTTTATTTTTTTATAAAGTAACTGACAATTTACTACGCGCATCTAATATTAGTTACTATATTTTCTTATAAACTATTTAACTCTTTATGATATATATATATATATATATATATATATATATATATATATATATATATATATATATATATATAATCAACTTAATCTCTTTGTTTGAATAATGATAACCTTGATACATTGTATATTAAAAACATTGCATTCTAGATTTTGTTTTTCTTTGGATGTTACACAGTGATCATTCACATCTTAGAAAATCGATCTTATTCATGTTCTTGTTAGTATTTTACAACAATTTCAACTTTATATATATATATATATATATATATATATATAGTACATTTAGAATTCTTTTCGTACAACATTTGAAAGGTGTTCAATTTTAGGAGATAAGGAGGTTTTTACTTTTGTGGTTGGAAATTATTCACAAAAATACTGTTTTATAAGAAAAAAAAAAATATTGAAAAGAAACACTTGGTTCAAGAAGTAGGAGAGTCATTTTCATTGATTACCTTTTCATGTAATAATTGACAACAATAATGGACCAGACATCATCTGCATTTTAAGATCTGACTTTCATTTTCTGTCATTTATGCCACATGTTGCATTTTCTGTCTACAGAGCAATGTCGATAATGCAGTATATGTACTAAAAAAATTATTTTTAGGTGATTTTTTATATAAGACCCTGAGATAAATTTCTCCAAATATATTAAAAACAATAATAAATAAATATTTATTAAAAGGTACCTTTTTATAAAAATAATTTAAACAACTGGCTAAATAAAAGTTAAAAATTTGTAATGAATGGTATAAGGTCGAAAATAATCCTGATATTATAAAGTTTTATTATTTAACATGTAGTGATGGTCCTATATTTCCATTTCAATCTCGATATCAGAAGTTTAACCGGTAGTATAATATGCTTGGACTTGAAGAATTATATAATAAGATTTATTTGCTTGAGACATGAACATGGTAACGACAATAACAGGAAAAAGTGAGGTTTGAGGGAGATAGCACCAATTGTCATATAGTCACATAGAAGAATCTTGAGAAAATGTATCACATGTTTTACTTCAAATATTTTCAATTGTTTCTTGTTCTTTTGTCCTATTGATGTTTGCTGATGCGAACAACAACTCAAACATTAAACCATGTCGTGAAACAATAATAATAATAATAATAATAATAATAATAATAATAATATTAATAATAATAATAATAATAATATTAATAATAATAATAATAATAATGATGATGATGATAATAATAATAATAAATAAATAAATAAATAAATAAATAAGAAAAAAAAACGAGGTTAACATTTATTCAAATTATAGGACAGCAAACTAACCCTAATCAAATATTTAATAATTGATCCACGAGAATTTAATGGTAGGAAATTTGCATACTACAAATACATATTTCGTGGTTGTTATGTACAATTCAGTTACTTTTTTCTCCAATTAAAGCTAATTTGACACAGATCTACCCAATCACCGGAGACAATATGTTAAAAGAGACGAATATATATAAATATATAAGATTAAACAGAATAGAATAAATATTTTTCATATACTTAATAGTAATTTAAAAAAAAAATAGAAGATAAGTCTGCATACCCTCGTGTATACGCCGTCACTGAATATATCGATTAAAAAAATAATAAAATAAAATTATAATTAGTTTAAGAAATTATATGTGCATATTTATTTTTTTATAGTATTAATTGCTTTCCTTTTAAGTAATTAATAATTTCAAGCGCATTTGTTTTTTGTTTTGGATGACTAGATCTTTACAGCATTATTAAAATAGTACAACTCTGGAATTAAAGTAGTTTCTTTTAATAATAAAATAATAAATTATAGTAATAATTTCTAATAAAAAAACTAATAATTTTATAAGTAAAAATATAATTACTTCATTGATATACCATTGTTAAATAGAAAAGAGACATTCATTTCATTTATGATGTCCATGCATCAATTCACAATTAATCATTTTTAAATGTTATTGACATTCTAATATATTTTTTTTAATCTTTAAATTAATTTATTTTCTATTCACATTTTTAAATGTTTTTAAATTTTTTGAATGATTTGTATTTTATAGTTTTTGAAATAAATACCAATTAAAATAAAACTTTTGTCTAAAAATTTATATAAATAGTAATTAGGACTGTTTATACATAAAAGTAAGCATTTATTATCTTCAAAAAGGTATAACTTTAATTACACATAACAAATCAGAGTGTGAAAAAAAATGTTAATAAAATAGGCAGAGACTAAATACTAAGACACACCTTTAAATTCTATTACTAATATTAAAATTACATGTTTATTATATTTCTATAACATTGTTCAAGTCTTAGCATACATTATAATCTTAATATTTTTTTCAATAGTTAAGCTGTGTAAATTCTTTACATACACACAAAGTGTTAGGTATCCTCTGCAAGGCAATTGTCTAAACACGTACACAACACTTTTCTTCTTTCAAAATATTATTCTTTAGAAAAGGCAAGCAGATCCAGAGCATAAGACACCAATTGCCACATATAACATGACACCGTCATAAATATATATATATATATATATATATATATATATATATATATATATATTTATAAATATAAATATATGTGTAAATTTTTGATTGATCGAAAATAAGAAAACTGAATATCATACAAGGATGAAGACTCCATAATTCTATTGTCTTTAGGTTTTGGGTTAAGAATGATGTCAATTTGAACTCATGAGTGATCATCTCTCAATAAGATCCGTTAATGTTTAATTTTCTATATTTATCTGTACATTTAAAAAAAAATATTAATAATAAATTGAATTTTTTATATAATAATGTAAAACAAATTTAAACAAAAAAAGAAAGGAAATGATAAATATTTTAAACACTGTAGATGTCAAAAGAGATAAGTTGAAGGCTAAATTTGTGGAAGGAAGTTCATCGGCATAAAACATTTTAAACGTGACTTGAGAAGGTGACAAAACATCATGAAAGCTAAACCTGGGAGGTGGTAAAATGGATTTCAACTTTCTTATGAAGCATATACACACTTTAATTTTTTTTTATTTGATTAGATTTTTGTGGTTTATTATTGAGTGTTAGTTGAATTTATTACAAAATAACTATTATTTTATATATTCAAAACTTTATGATATACATGTTCTATATTCTAACTACAACAATAGCAAAAACTTAGTTTTTTTTTCGCACTTCAATCATCTAAATGTATTTTAATTATTTTCAAACAATTAATTTTTTAAAATTTATATTTTAGTATTATTTTTAAAAAAATTAAATTTATTTAATTAATATTTTAGTGAATAATTTAATTTGAATTGCATTTCAAAATTAATTTTTATCTAAATTTATATTTTAAATATTTTTGTTTAAAATTTTTAAAATAAAGAAATATTTGCGAATATTTTGTCAAGAATAAGATACATACCAAGACACAGATTTTAAACGTGAAACATACTAAGCACTATTCATATGAAACCAGTTGTAATACAGATGATCACTTATCCACTTTATATACCAAACTAAATATTTGGAATACGGCTGAGAAAGTTAAAATATATTACATGATTACTCAATTTAATGATTCACTCTACGAAGTGACAGGTGAATAAGGAAGGAGAAAAAGCGTCATATGAACAGTACGATGCAACCTTTTTCGCTGGTCATTGTCCATGTATTCGCTATACATGTACAGTAGCTGCAAATATTGTAGTAATATTTACGATTTTTTTTAAAAGTTATATTTTGTTATAATTATAATATAGGTTAAATATGATTTTAGTTTTTAATTTTTGATACAAAATAAAAATTTGTTTTTGTCATAATTTAATCATTTAATTTAATAGTTAAAATACTTTGTTGATCTTTATTGTGGTTCAGAAATCTCAAATAGATCCTCGTAATTTTTATCTAAATTTTGTCCTTTTTTTTGTAAATGTGGATTAAATCGGTCTAATCTTTACACTAGAATTTTTAATCCCTCAACCATTACAAGTGCATGATGAGCAAGAATAAGAAAGAGACATTACCAAATCTCAACAAATCAAAACGGAGAAGACAACTTTCATTTCTTTCAAATTCCTACCTTGTTAGGGGCACATACCTCTTCTTAAAAGGGAAATCAAGAATTATTGTTTCTGGTGTCAAACCACAAGTCAATTTTATTTTTAAATAATTTTTTTCCAAACAATTTTTGTTTTTTTAATTTATTTCTTGTTTTCCTCTTGCATTTTCTTTTTCTTTTTTTCTCTTTGCCAAACAGATCTTTAATATTTAGATGAATAGTTTTATCGGGTTTTTGTTTTTTCTTCTTATTCTTCCACTAAATTAAAGCAAAGTTAAATTTTTAGTTCCGTAATACAAGGCTTTCTATTTTAGTCCGTTTTTTCTTTTCTTTTGTAATTAACTTGTTGCATTACATATCAATAAAAGTGTCTATTTGGTAATAATGTAACATGACATCTACGACTCATTCTTCATTTTTATTTATTGATTTCTCTAAAATAAACCAGAAGTAAATAGTATTACATCTTTAAATATAGTAAGTTAATTTTTACTCTAAATTTCTTTTTGTTATTATTATTATTATTATTTTCATTTTATTATAATCTTATTAAGATGAGTTGAGAAAAATAATAATTTTAACTTGATTTATCATATAATAAATTTATTATTTTGAATACTTTTCTGTACATATCTAAATTTTTAGTAGTTTTTTTGTTTATATTAAAAAGTTTGAAGATAGACATTGTATGTAAGTAATGGAAACTATTTATATTTTGAATATAATAATAGAAAGGATGCCCAGAAGGTAACTTAGTTACTATATTTCTTTTTTATGTAGAAATTGTAGTTTGATTGAAAATTACTTAAATGTTTGAAACCGTCAAATTTTGTTTAATAAGTGATGATTTTAAAGTACTTTGAATTGGATATGTTTATTGAGAACTTTATCTAGATATTAGATTATGCATGATAAGGTATAGAATTCTCATAAATTAAGTTTTGAATATAAATACACATACTTTTGAATTTGAAGGACCAAGGTCGAATTAAAATGAGTGAAAAATATTTAAGCAATGTTAAGTTTGATAAATTTGAATTATTTACAAGTTATATTATTGAGATGTTCTTGAAAATTGTTCTAACAAAAAAGAATGGAGTCCGATCAATCAAAGCATTCAAAATGTTTTCCCTTTTTTCCTTATCATGTGTCTCTCTTTATCCTACCTTCCCACAGTCTCCTCAATTCATTTGTCCCCTTAACGCTCCCTTAATGTCTCTTTAATGCACCTCTTTTACTCTTTATGATCTTTATAATGTGTTATCCGACCTACTACTTTAATCCCCTCATTTAACATTATATGGCATCCTAAGTTGATATACTCTTTCTCCTCTTAAAGTACTCTATCTGGTATTGGGTCGACTGGTTGGTCCTATCACCACAAAAAACCATTAAAATCTATTTAATTCTATTGTTGGTGAGATTGATTTTTCTGATATTTTTAGTCAAGCAAAATTGGAATAAAAATTCAAGTCTAGCTCTTCATCTTACTTTTGCTTAAGCAAAGATATTTTTGCTTAAATGAATATAGTTTTACTCAAGCAAAAATACATTATTGTAGAAAAGTGTTTTGACAACGTTTAAAAGGATCTCTACTATGGTCCATCCAAAAATATAATCCACCCATCAAAAGAAAAGTTCAGAGCTTAGTAGAACAAAATCCTCAATTTTGCCCAACGAGACTATATAATTTAGAAACAAATTTATATGTATCAAATGAGTATATTAGGTTATCTTAACCATTTTTACTCTTTTCTTGTATCAAAATATATTTAGTTTAATGCAAAATCCTACCCAAATAATCTAAGTGACAATACTAATACTAGGGGTGGGCAAAAAATTTAATTTTCTTGATCCAATCCACTTTTGCTCCAATCCACTCCATTTATAATCCATTTTATTAAAAATCTAATCCATTTAAAATCCATTTAATGGATATGGATTCCAAT
>Ga0214544_1010361_pt1 | contig 13768 bp, 14 predicted proteins | sample CNSS3metaG_FD_160074 | JGI IMG/M metagenome (GOLD analysis project Ga0214544, IMG submission 160074) | Root nodule microbial communities from cowpea collected in UCLA plant growth center, Los Angeles, California, USA - CNSS3 | ecosystem: Host-associated > Plants > Roots > Nodule | place: USA...
TTTTGAAGTAAAAACACTCTTGTGTCTCAACCATTTGTGAGAGTTTCCTCCCTTGGGAGTGAAACTTTTAAGCCTTATCTTGCATAGCAAGTGGCGGCACACATCCACTCATCTTCAAGGTTGCCATTGCTTCTAGCCTAGCCTTGTAGTGGCGTGCTTCTCACATTTTTACCATTCCTTTCCTTTCCATTTTATGTTTTCTTCTTCCTTTAATTGTTCTTGGTTTTCTATGATTTATGTGCTTTCCATTTCCTTTTTGTTTTGAATCAATCCATCATCTTCTTCTCTTGAGCTTTGTGAAAGGAACCTTCACATCTAGATAGCTTGCTATCTTAATGTCCAGTGGGGATTTCGCTTAGCTTTCTTAATCAACTCACACCATATTCAATAATCATAAAAAGGAGCAAGATAATCCTTCATCAGTATGTACTGATTATAGAGCCCTCAATGCTATTACTACTAAAGATACTTTTCCTATTCCTACTATTGATGACCTTATAGATGAGTTATTTGGGGCCACCTTCTTTTCCAAGCTAGATTTAAGATCTAGCTACCGCCGAATTTTGTTGAATCTGGACGATAGATATAAAACAACATTCTGAACCCATCTTGGACACTATGAATGGCTTGTAATGCCATTTGGGTTAACTAATGCTCTGACCTCTTTACAAAACCTAATGAATGATATTTTCAAAGAGTACTTAAGGAAATTTGTGCTCATTTTTTTATGATATTTTGGTGTTTAGTGCCACATGGAAGGAACATTTGTCTCATCTGGAGTTAGTATTAAAAACATTACAACAACAACAATTATATGCTAGACTTTCTAAATGTTCATTTGGTGTGAAGGAAATTGATTACTTAGGCTATACTTTATCAGTAAAAGGTGTTGACATGGAAATTTCTAAATTATGAAATATTTAGCTCGTTGTATATGTTGATTTATGTATTTAAGAAAATTTATGGAGGATCGGACAAACATATTTAAGATTTATTGATGAGTAAAATAAGAGTGAACACGTTTCAAATTATTTCTTTCATTAACTTCTTACAGTAATTAAATGTATTGTGCATATACAGAGATAAAGAGAGAGTGTTGATTAACACATTATTTAAACTTTTAATAAAATTATCTTTAAAAACGTATATATAATAAATTTTTTAATGTTTAATCAATTCAAATTTAGTCATATATATATATATATAATAGTAATAGTAATAATAATTATTGTTATTATTTTTATTATTAATATAAATATTATTTTTATTATATATATATATATATATAATAATAATAATTAAATGTGTTAGGATCATTATATTATTATTAGTTAAAGTATTAAAGTGATCTAATATAATTGTGTTAAAAAGAATAATGTGTTCCAGCACTATCCCAAAGTTCCATACAAGAAGAACTTGAAGATGAACTTTTGGGTTTTCTTTTAGAAATTAGTTATGTTTTATGTTTTTGGGTTTTAAGCTTTCTTTTATAATTAGTTTATGCTTTTATGTTTTGGGCTTGGGCCTTCTTGTAGGGTTTGCAGGTTTGCTTAAACTTATGTGCCTATAAATAAAGGTACTAAAAACTGATGTAGGAAACTTTTAGTCATATATTGAATTTGATTTCTTTAAAGAGAGGGTTCTCTTTGATCTTGGCTTAGGCCTCTGGTTCTTATCAAAGATTAACATCTTTGTGGCGAATCTTCATTTGACTTATCAATCTGCTAGATTGTGGCGTCCTCCATCTCTGTCTTATTCCGCGTTCTTCTCTGATTTATTCGTGTCATGCCTCTTAAGGATTCAAATTCAGAAACGATCATACTCTTTCTTGGATAGTATCGTATCATCTGGTATCTAGAGCAAGGTTCTGGTTTGAATTTCCTCTTCTATGTTATTTTTCTGTCATATGAAACAAAAAAAATTACAATTTTTAATGTCTGCTTGTTCTGTGTTTTGTTTTAAATTTTGTTTGTTTCCTTTGCAAGGAGTAAAACCCCTAAGGTTGTTTCCAATTTGGTTGAATTTTTTTTTATTTGGCGTATTTTTTTTTCTTTTTTGTTCTATATTTAAATTGTGTATTTCTACATTTGATTCGTGGAAATTATTTGTTATTGTGTTTGGGATTTGTAAGTGCTCTTACTTTGATTTACATGAGTATGAGGGTTTGAAGGTTCAATTGTTTAATTTGTTTTTGTGTTAAACTGCAAAAAAAAAATATAAGTAAAAAAAAATATTGTGGATCAAGTCAAAAGGAAACAAATATATATTGGAAAAAACAAAGTAGAAAAAGAAGGATCCAAAAAAAAAGGGGGAGTTCAACACAACTTTGATTGCAATTTTATTTCTAGTTTATTGATATTTACTTGCAATCAGTCTTTCTCTTAGAGTCTCTGTGTTGTCTCATTTAAATCTCTTTGGTAGTCCTATTATTTTCTAATTTTAATTTTCTTGTTTTGTGTCTTTACAATTCCTTGAAGTTTTGTCTAGTGTTTTGAATCTTCTTTGTCCTCTTAATTCAAGATTTAGATCTCGCAACTTTCTTCACATTATTTGTTCACTCTTTCCTTAAGCTACTAGAGTTCTTTGCCAAGAACTAAAGGGAATTTGAGTGGTAAAAGGCAAGAGAGTACATTGAAGAAAAAGCCTATATGTATGATACACGAGTGGAAAATTGAGTGAAACACTTAGTAGAGTGGTGAGGTCAAAAAAAAAATTATTATTGCTAACATTTTCTTGCAGGACATGACTTCTTCCCAGAATAGTGATCCTGTCTCACCTAAGACTACGACACTCATGGTTGCACTTGATAAGCTCACATTACAAATGAATCAAATGCAACAACGCAATCAACAACAGTTCGAAAGGCTCCAAAAGTTTAATGAAGATGTGAGCATGAGATTAGAGGGAGTGGAGAGAAGAAGAAGGAGACATGATGATTCAGAGCATTCTTCTCATAATGATGAAGCGACACATGTTTTTAGGCCACGGCGAGGCCAAAGACGTGAGGCATTTTGGAACCATATGCTTAGGAGGGATAATGATGAGGAGGAGCATGATTTTAGGCCAAGACAAGGCCAAAGACGAGAGGAGTTTGGAAACCACACACCTCGAAGAGATAAGATGTGGAAGAAGATTATAATTCCTAAATTTAATGGAGCTAATGACCCAGAAGCTTACCTGACATGGGAAATGAAGCTTGACCAAATCTTCAACTCTTACGCTTATGAGGATGATGATAAGGTGCTTATGGCTTCCTTGGAGTTTGAAGGCTATGCTATGAATTGGTGGAATCAAATCACCGTGGACATAGCTAGAAGAAGGCGGTTGCCAATTTCTACATAGGAGCAATTAAAGGTAGCTATGAAGGAAAGATTTGTGCCTCCTTATTATAAAAAACAAATCTTTAACAAATTACAACGACTTACACAGGGAAATAAGAGTGTTGAAGAGTATGTTCAAGAGATGAAGGTCACCTTGATGAAAGCTGAAGTGGAAGAAACACATATGGCTACAATGGCTAGATTCTTGAATGGATTAAATAAGGAGATTCAAGATGTGGTGGAAATGCACCATTATGAGACCTTGGAGGATCTTATTCACCAAGCCACTAGAGTGGAACAACAGCTCAAGAGACGAAGCGCCTATAGGAAGTCATCCAGCTCATGGAGAGATACAGAGAAATATAAGAAGGAGGAAGCTACTTCTACCATTCCTAAATCTAAGGAGAAGGAGTCCTCAAATGGTAAAGTAACTTCTCAAGCTAGTAATAATGATTCTTCACGTTCTAGTGCAATAAACTGATTTAAATGTTTGGGTAGAGGACATATCGCAGCTGAATGTCCCAACAGAAGAACTATGATGTTGTTGGCGAATGGTGAGTACATTAGTGAGCATTCCGCGGGTGAATCATCTGAATCATCTAGTAGTGATGAGGAAGAAAAGGAGTGTGGAGTCCCCCCTGTGGAGGGAGATCTCTTGATGGTTAGGCAGTTGTTGGGTAGTATGAATAAAGAGGAAGATGAGACCCAAAGAAGAAATATTTTCCATTCTAGATGTATGGTTAAAGGAAAGGTGTGTTCACTCATCATTGATGGAGGAAGTTGTACAAATGTAGCTAGTAAACGGCTAGTGGAAAAGCTTGGTTTGGTGACATCTATGCACCCTAGTCCTTATACTTTGCAATGGTTGAGTTAGGATGGAGAATTGGTGGTAGATAAACAGGTGAACATTGCTTTCTCTATCGGTAAATATGTCGATGAGGTAGTATGTGATGTGGTACCTATGAAGGCGAGTCAGTTATTGTTGGGGAGGCCTTGGCAATATGATAGAAAGGTAACCCATGATGGTCTAACCAATAAGTATTCTTTCCTGTTTAAGGGGCAGAAGGTGTCTCTAACACCTTTATCTCCTAGAGAAGTTTGTGAGGATCAAATTAAGATGAGCGTGAGAAGAGAGCAAGAGAGAAAAGAAAGAAGAGAGAAAATTCCAGAAAAAGGCAAGCAAAAGGAAGGTAAAAAAATAAGGAGTGATAAAAGCCTTTTATTGAGAGAAAAAGAAATAAACAAAGTGTTGGTTAAGAACCAACCCTTATATTTGCTTATGCTTAACAATATTTGTCTCTCTTTTGTGCAACCTTATTTGTCTTTAGGTATGACGCAACTTCTCAAAAAGTATGATGATGTCTTTCCTAAAGACATCCCTCATGGTTTACCTCCTAAAAGGGGTACTGAGTATAATATGGATCTTATTCAGTGTGCATCCCTTCCTAATAGGCTAACCTATAGGAGTAACACACAAGAAACTAAAGAGATACAGAAGCATGAGGCGCAACTTATGGACAAAGGATCGATTCAGGAAAGTTTGAGTCCCTGTGCTATTATAGTCATTCCGGTACCTATGAAAGATAGATTGGGGTCGATGTGTGCAGGGCCATCAAATATATCATTGTAGGTTGCATATTTGACCCGGGAGGACCTTTCAGAATTCGGGTCGAATTCTCTCCAAACATGGGAGAATGATAAAGAATCTTCAAGTGAGACGAATTTGAGGACAAATTCTCTTTAGGAAGGAGGGTATGATAGAAGTCTATTTCCTAAACTTCTAGTGGTACGAATTTGAGAACAAATTCTCTTCAAGAAGGAGGGAATGATACAGGACTATCCCAAGATTCCATACAAGAAGAACTTGAAGATGAACTTTTGGGTTTTCTTTTAGAAATTAGTTATGTTTTATGTTTTTGGGTTTTGAGCTTTCTTTTATAATTAGTTTATGCTTTTATGTTTTGGGCTTGGGCCTTCTTGTAGGGTTTGTAGGTTTGCTTAAACTTATGTGCCTATAAATAAAGGTACTAAAAACTGATGTAGGAAACTTTTAGTCATATATTGAATTTGATTTCATTAAAGAGAGAGTTCTCTTTGTTCTTGGCTTAGACCTTTGGTTCTTATCAAAGATTAACATCTTTGTGGCGAATCTTCATTTGACTTATCAATCTGCTAGATTGTGGCGTCCTCCATCTCTGTCTTATTCTGCGTTCTTCTGTGATTTATTCGTGTCATGCCTCTTGAGGATTCAAATTCAGAAACGATCATACTCTTTCTTGGATAGGATCGTATCATAACTACAATTAGACAGCACCTACATAGTCATTATTGGTTATATGGAATTTAACAATATGTTTCTATCCTAAAAAAGGCATGAAAAGGGGAAGGTATAGTCAAGTTTAGAGCAGAGAAGGGCACAAGGGAAAACAAAGAGAGAAAAGAAATCAGGAAGAGAATATTCCTACCATCAAGCTACCCTCCACGTATGAAATCACACCATTTAACGTTTTCCTTTCTTTCACATGAGCTTTTGCGTATTCCTTTGCTCTTTTCATCACTTGACACGTGGTCTTGATTGATCAATTTTCCTCTCTTATAGAAACTTCCTTTGTGCTTGTTACATTACTCCCTCCTTTTATAACAACCTTGTCCTCAAGGTTGATCTTGTGTAAGCTCTCTTCATCTCGTGTAGATCTTCCAAAGAATTGTCAATGTCCAACAAGGAATCTCACTACACCAAAACCTTAGCGACAAATTTTTTGAAAAGTAAGCAACAAGATTTCTATTTTGACATAAGACAACCCTTATTCCTGAATCCGAAGCATTTGTTTCTAACATAAATGGTTCAACAAAATTAGGAATAACTACCATAGGGTGGTTGTAAGCGTTGAGTTCAACTCTTCAAAAGCTTTTTCTGCTGATGTTGATCACTTAAATGAATCTTACTTCAATAAATTTGTGAGGGGGACAACAATATGAACATAGCATTTAACAAAGTGTCTATAATACCCTATTAACCCTAAAAATCCTCGTTGTTGTTTTAAAGGTGTGGGTTTCGACCATTTGTTCACTACTTCTACTTTCTCAATGTCCATTGCCACTCCCTCTCCTGATAATGTGTGGCTTAAATAACCAATCTGTTGTACTCCAAAAGTACACTTGGAAAATTTAGCAAAAAGTTGGTTTTGTTTGATAATGCTCAGCACTATTTCCAAGTGTTGTAAGTGATCCTTCCAATTAGTGCTAAAGACTAAAATGTCATCGAAAAGCACTAACACAAACTTCCTCCAGAACCCACTGAAAATTTAATTCATTAAGCTTTGAAATATTGTCGGTGCATTGGATAACCCAAATGGCATTACCAACCATTCATACAAGCCCTAATGTGTTTGAAAAGCAGTTTTATGTTTATCAGTCAATTTATCAGGATTTGGTGATATCCTGTTCTTAAATCCAACTTGGAGAAGTAACGAGCTCCATATAGTTCATCAATTAGTTCGTCCACTATAGGAAGAGCGAAGCTCTCCTTAATAGTGATGGCATTTAGTGCTCTATAGTTAATGCATACCCTCCCATTTCCATCTCTCTTCTTAACCAAAATAATTGGATAAGAGAATGGGCTACTTTTAGTTTGTATGATTCCCTCTTTCAACATGCTTTCTACCAATTTTTCAATTTCCTATTTCTAGCTATGTGGATATCTATATGGCTTAAAAACAGAGTTGTAAGTATGCAATAAGAGAGCTAATTCTGGTTTAATATCATCTGACAATTCTAACAAAGGAAAAGCATGAGTCTCTTCCTGGATAACCTACATACTATAGACTTCTGCAATGACATATATATGCATCATTTTCCTGATATGATGTAGTTGAGCTATGGTAGGTAAACTGTCACTTTCTCTCTACAAAGTGGTGAATCTTCTTTCATGTAAAAATTTGATTTGTAAGGACTCATAATTAACCTAATGAGGCCCAATTGTTTTTAGCTAGCTTGCCCCCAAAATGATATCCGCACTTTAAATGGGAAGAAAAATACGGGCAATGTAAAAATATTCCTTTGCGCCTATAGTGTTAATTGCTGAATCAACCCTTCAGATTCCATATAATTACGATTACCCATTATCACTTTTGTTCCTGTAGAGAACAAATAAGATGAGTTAGGCACAAGCGTCACCTTACCATGTAGTCCGCTATCTCCTCATGTGGCTTCTTCCCGGTTTGTACATATCAGTTTGGACCCAGAAGCGGTTACCTGCAGAAGATACTCCGAAGCTCAAGTGAGTCAAAACTCTAAAAAATGTCAAATCTGTGATTAATGAATGCGTACCTTTAATTACTGGGTCCACACGTATTTATAGAGCATTAATGATGTCTGATTATCCCATGGGCTGGGCCTTGACTTGGGCTCTAGCTTGGGCTGTGAGTGGGCCTGGGCTATAACCTATGCCCTTAAGACCTATTGAACGCGGGGGCTTCCATTTTACTAAGTCTTTAAGAGCGGTCTGATCCGTTTACTTCTCAACTTGTCGGATGTCGTCCTTGGCTGCACACTGTCCTAGGTTAGCCGTTTTGTTGTTACTTTAGCCTTCGTTCAGTTATGAATTTGAGTCCATGCCGGCCCAAGTCGTGTACTTGGGTTGTTTCCGGCATGTATGTGAGGGTTGTCATTTATATGGTTAAGTTGACCAGGTTCGGTTAGTGCCCGAGCCTTTGCAGATACGATGTGTCGGTGAAGGATGATATGTATTGATATGCTAGTCGAGATCGGCTAGGTATGATACACCAGTCCCCTAGCCTTTAAGTGTGATGAACATTGTTAAGGCTAGAAGAGGTTTGTGGCAGGTCAAAAGGTTTATGGCAATTGAAAAGGTGTCAGAAGGCTGACTTAGGGAGGTTTGGCGCCGCCATTTTGGTACTTTGTGATGATTGAAAAGAGTTATGTTTTTAGCAGGAAAGGGTTATGACGCTTGAAATTCGTGTGTATAAATGAAGATGATGTTACATTTCATTCACTCTGTTTCATTTGCAAAAAATTCGTTTGCGTGTGTTTAGAGCTGTCTGATATCTTCTCTTCCTCCTCCGTCATCTTTTCTAAAGAAATCAGGTATGTCTAGTAGTAGCGATAGGTTTTCGTTGTCAGACTCAATTAGTGAGCGGTCTAGGGATAGCAGGAGTAGTCGAGATGATAGTAGCGATAGGGAAGAAGTGGGTAGTGTAGGGAGAATTCCAGTGGAGAGGGTGGTTGAAATTAGGGAAGATCCGCCCGAGGAGCTGGCTGAGAGTAATTGGCCAGCGAAGACCGGATATGAACGGGTAGCGGCAAATGTGCGAACTCAGCGGTCGTTGTTCCGATGGTCGCGTTTGCTAAAATCGTGGTTGAATTGTACGCCTATTTTCGAAAAGGGTGCGCGAAGGGACATAATTGCTCCAGAGCGGGTTACTGTTGTTGAATGCACGTGCCATGGCCGTGAAGGAGCAGTCGAAGAATTCTTCTATATGTATATGTGCCACTTCTCACAGCTGCACATCTGCCTACCTTTTGACGAATTCACTATGGGAGTGTTGCGATTGTTGAATGTTGCCCCTACTCAGCTTCATCCGAACAGCTAGGCGTACTTGCAAGCTTTCAGATTACTGTGCATGGTGCTGTACTTGGAACCGTCTCCCCGAGCGTTCCTATACTTTTTTGTCACAAGGCCGAAGAGTGCGATAACATGGTTATTGTTAATCAGCCGGCCTGGTCTCAACAAATTGGAGGCCTTCACTCAATCGCTCAAGCATTTCAAAGATGGGTTCTTCAAAGTTGTAGTAAAGCCGACTGGTCGGTCGCATTTCTATACCGCTGATGGTAATACTAAGTTTTCATTCTTCTGGACCGGCAACCCTTGGAGATATAAGATGATTTCGAGGGAAGATCTATCGGTGGATGAGAAGGAGGTGGTGGATACTTTGATGCAATTTAGCGATAAGATGCCCACTAAGGGCTTAGTTATGGTGTATAATTCAGTTCACCCTATTATAGATATTGAAGGTATTTTTTTTTTAACTTTGAGCATTGTTATTGATTGGACTATTTTAACGATTTGAGTGTTGTGTACTTCAGGGCATATGGCGCAACTTGGTAAGAAGAACTTGACAGTTTTCCAAGCCCTTCGTAAGGAGAAGGCGATGAAGGCTAAAGCTGCCGGGAACACTGTGGTTCCCAACTTGCAAGATTGCTAGTAGACGTCCACGTGCATGGAGGTACAAAAAGGAAAGCGGAGTTGCCTATTAGGGCAGGCAAGGGCAAGGACGTGAAGAAAGTGTGAGGTGCCGTGATGGGGACAAGCTCAGCCAGTGGGGTGAAGGGGCCGGAAGCTGGGTTGATTGAGCTTCCAGAAACTACTGTGAGGAAAGACATTGAGATTAATGTGCCAGAATTGTTGATAAATTCAATTGACAATATGGAGCCAAGTGCTTTGGTGAAGGCCATGGTTGAATTTAGCAGCAAGACCTTGCTGCTTAGTTGGCGTGTGGGTTCTTTATACGAACGAGAGCTGAAAGAAGGAAATCGAACCAAGGTGGAGGAGTTGCAGGAGAAAGTTGATAAGCATGATGAAGAGAAGGAAGCTTGGAAAAAGGAGAAGGAGGAGTGGGAATTGGAAAGGAAGAGGCTTGCTACGTGGAGGGTACAATGCCTTGATTCTAAGGAAAAGTTGAAGGGTTGAATTGCAGATCTTGAGGCCGATTATGATGATATCAAGGAAAAGCATGATGAGCTGGAGGGTGAACTGGAAGACTTGAAGAGCTGCAGAATAAAAGAACATATCAATGGCTTTCAGAAGGGTGTTTGGCAAGCATCATTTTTTTATAAGAGTGTTGATGCTAATGATGTTAGGTTTGATGTGAATAAGGATGTTGTTGATGGTGTGCTTATAGATGAGGAGGAATCTAGCCCAGAAGGAAATGAGGAAAAGGAGGCGGTTGACGCTGATGTTGGTGGTAACGAGGTGGTGGCGGAAGACGTCGAGTAGAAGGCAGCTTAGGATTTTTAATTTAATACTTCCAATTTGGTTTAATGATTCTAAGTTTGTAATAACTCGTACATTGCTCTATTTTGCTGTCTGATACGAATGCTGATTACTTGCGGTTTAATTGGTCTTTATATTTGTGTATGTATAGAATGTTTGCGTACGCTATTGTATGTTAAGGGTGTTCGACCCAGGCTGTATACTTGTGGTAAGGGTGGGGAACTTAAACAAATTATTCATGAAGTTAAGGGTGTTCGACCCAGGCCGCTTACTTGTGGTAAGGGTGGGGAACTTAAACGAATTAAGCACAAGTTAAGGGTGTTCGACCCAGGCCGCCTACTTGTGGTAAGGGTGGGGAACTTAAACAAATTAATCATGAAGTTAAGGGTGTTCGACCCAGGCCGCTTACTTGTGGTAAGGGTGGGAAACTTAAACGAATTAGCATAAAGTTAAGGGTGTTCGACCCAGGCCGCTTACTTGTGGTAAGGGTGGGGAACTTAAACAAATTAGCATAAAGTTAAGGGTGTTCGACCCAGGCTGCCTACTTGTGGTAAGGGTGGGGAACTTAAACAAATTAATCACGAGTTAAGGGTGTTCGACCCAGGCCGCTTACTTGTGGTAAGGGTGGGGAACTTAAACGAATTAGCATAAAGTTAAGGGTGTTCGATCCAGGCCGCCTACTTGTGGTAAGGGTGGGGAACTTAAATAAATTAATCATGAAGTTAAGGGTGTTTGACCCAAGCCGCTTACTTGTGGTAAGGGTGGGGAACTTAAACAAATATAAGAGTAATAACGTTAGAGTTGAGAACCCTTCGTTTTATTTATTGAATATGGGGTGCCTCGTTAAAACCTGCCTGGCCAAAACCCTCCTTAGGGAAAAAAGACCAGGTGAGGAAAACGAGTACACCCAGGATTACAAGTATTGGTCCAACTACAGTATAAATTCAGCTAAAGTAGAATTTAAGGTGCGATACATTCCAAGTGTTGGGAATCTCTTCCTCAGATAAGTGTGCCAGGCGATAAGCTCCTCCTCCTGCGTCTTCACGTATGCGGTATGGGCCGTCCAATTGGCGGAGAACTTGCCATCATTCTTTATAGCACTGCTGGCCATTCTCCATACTAAGTCCCCGATGGCGAATGATCGTGGACATAGGTTTGCATTATACTTTCTGGCAGCTCTTCGTTTGGCAACTAAGTTTCGTATCTAGGCTTTCTCTTTGAGTTCTGGTAGAAGGTCGAGGTGAGTGGCCATGTTTTGATGGTTGTGGGTTGGGTCGTATAGTTCTCGACGCAGGGATGGTTCGCCAATTTCATGGCGTCTGCACCGTAAACTAGGCTGAAAGGGGATTCGTTTGTTGTTGATTGAAGGGTGCACCTGTAAGCCCATAGCACTTCTACTAACTCTTCGGGCCATCGGCCTTTGGCGCTATCTAATCGTTTGCACAGTTCCATTAGGATAACCTTGTTGGCCGCCTCTGCTTGTCCATTAGTTTGTGGGTGTTCCACAGAACTTGTGATGTGTTTTATGTCCAGGCCAGTGTAGAATTTGGCTAGCTCCTTATCTATAAATTGTCGGCCATTGTTGGTAATGATGGTGTGTGGGACGTCATATCTACATACAATGTCCTTCCAAACAAACTGTTGGACCTGCTGGGCCATGATAATGGTTAAATGTTTGACTTCTATCCATTTGGTGAAGTAGTCGACGGCTACAATCAGAAATTTCACTTGTCCCTTGCCAGGTGAGAAGGGACCAAGGATATCCATTCCCCATTTTGCGAAGGGCCTTGGGGATATTATGTGATGGAGTTGTTCCTGCTTCTGATGGATGAGGTTGCCATATTTTTGGCATGGTTTGCACTTTCTGACATAGTTCTGGCAGTCTGCTTCTATGGTCGGCCAGAAGTTTCCGACTCTATGTACTCTAGTGGCCATGGTACGTGCACCGGAATGATAGTCGCAAATGCCTTCGTGTAGTTCTTTAATGATATATTGTGCTTGCTCTACTGTGACACATTTGAGGAGGGGTTGGCCGTACCCGCGTTTGCAGAGGTCATCGCCTATCATTGTATACCTGGCGGCCTTAGCCAGCCAAGTTTTGTCCGCATCTTGTGGGGGGTTGCCGGTTTTTAGGTATTGGATATAGGGGGTGGTCCAGTTATGGTTTTGGGGAGGAGTGGTGTTGTCCGTTGGGGCGTGGGTTAGGTTTTGACAAGTATGTGTTATGGAGGGTGTAGATAGTGTTTGCTGCAACAGGGATCGGTGGCGACCTTTCAATTTGGTGCTGGCTAATTTAGAGAGGATGTCAGCTCTGATGTTGTCGGTTCTTGGGATGTGTTCGATGCGGACTCGCTCAAAAGTGGATTGAATGATTGTTCGGACCAAATGGTAATACTGTAGAAGGATGAGGTCTTTAATCTGGAATTCGTCATTTAGGTGCCCTACAGTGAGTTTGGAGTCGGTTTTGCATGTTAGCGTCTTGACACCTACTTCGCGGGCAAGGGTAAGGCCGGCGAGGATAGCTTCGTATTCAGCCTGGTTGTTTGACGTTTTGAAGGCAAAGTGAAAGGATTTTTCGATGAGGATGTCGTTGGGCCCTTCTAACACAATTTCAACACCGACACCTTTTGGGTTTGAGGAACCATCTACGTGAAGTGTCCATTGGTCCTCTGTGGGGGTGTGTTGGAGGTCGTTTATAAAATCTAAGAGACATTAAGCTTTGATGGGGCCATGGGTTTCGTAGCGAATGTTGAATTCTGACAGCTCGATGACCCAGGATGACATCCGTCCGGCTAGGTCTGGTTTTTGCAAAACTTTTTGGATTGGGTAGTCAGTTTTGACGGTGATGCTGTGGTCTTGGAAGTATGGGCGTAAGTGGCGAGCTGCGTGGACTAAATATAAGGCCAATTTCTCTACCATTTGATATCTGGTTTCGGGATCCTGCAGCGTCGTGCTAATGAAGTAGACAGGGTGTTGCGTGCCTTCTATTTCTTGGACAAGCGTGGCGCTGACGGTGTAGTCGGTGGTTGTGATGTATATGAGTAGGAGTTGGTGGGTGTCCGGCTTGTGGAGGATAGGTGGTGAGGTGAGGGTGATTTTTCAGTTTTTGAAAGATTTGGTCACACTCATCAGTCCACGTGAACCAGGTGGATTTCTTTAAGAGTTGGACTATGGGTTGGGCTTGTTCAGTCAGTTTGGGTAGGAAGCGGGAAATGGCTGTGAGGCGGCCTATGAGCCTAGAGATGGCAAATAAACCCGTGCCCGTGGGTATCACCCGAACCCGTCCCCGTTTTGACGGGGAATCCCCGTTTTGACTGGGTATGGGTATGGGTATGGGTAATACCCGAAATTTTCAACTGGGGATGGGGATGGGGATGGGGATATATATATACCCGCCCAAATACCTGTCCCCGCTTAAATTACTAAACTATTTATA
>Ga0214544_1010363_pt1 | contig 13767 bp, 13 predicted proteins | sample CNSS3metaG_FD_160074 | JGI IMG/M metagenome (GOLD analysis project Ga0214544, IMG submission 160074) | Root nodule microbial communities from cowpea collected in UCLA plant growth center, Los Angeles, California, USA - CNSS3 | ecosystem: Host-associated > Plants > Roots > Nodule | place: USA...
TATTACTATACTTTGGTTTTGGTAATTAGAATTAGAGGAGAAAACAGTTATCAGCGGAGGGAATAAGTAGTTTGAAGAGATAAATCATGAAAACATAGAATACTAATTAAAGAGTGAATCATGAATCTGTTGCAGGGATGGGTGCCAGATATTGTGGCTAGTGTGACAAAGATGATGGAGAAATGGGAAGACCAAAGAAGAGGAAAAGATGAATTTGAGATAGAAGTACACAAAGAGCTTCATGATCTTTCCGCTGATGTTATATCAAGGACTGCTTTTGGCAGCAGTTATGAAGAAGGCATGCATATTTTCAACTTACAGGAACAACAAATGTACCTTTTTTCACAGGCAGTTAGAAGTGTCTATATCCCTGGATTCAGGTTACTTTTCCAACTCTTAACTTTTATAGATACAGATATAGATGTAGATGTAGATCAGAAATCAGAGTTGGTATGACTTTTAAGCTAAAAATATTATTCATGACAACTTATTCTATATATCCTAAAATACTGTATTATTGTTTCAAGTTACATCCTCACATCCTGATCCTGATAGTTACTTAAATTACAATAGAGAAGTTAATAGAGAAGTTATTTTACAGTGATGGAGTATGTATGAGGCCACTAAATAGAAAGCAAGTAGGTGGGTGCAAGAAATTTACTATATCAAAGTTCAATCTTGCTACCAGACCTATATTTCCTTAGCACAAGCCTTGCTTATAAGAAAATAACCATCACAACTTAATGTGTTGTATTGTACCTGTAGAGAAATAGCAGGTCGTTTCTCAAATAGTAAGTGCTAAAGATTTAAACCATTAGTTTCCAGCTTGTAGGTTGTTCTATTTAAAAACTTGCTTTAACTGAATTTAAGATGAGAAATAAATTGCATATAAATTTTTTCCAAATGAAGTTCATGTTATACCAGGTATTTTTCCCTCTTGAGACGTCATCATTGAATTTTAGTGTTTGATAAAAAAACAATAGGTATTTGCCAACTAGGAAGAACAGGGAGAGGTGGAGACTAGAAAAAGAAACACGTGAATCAATTCTGAAGCTTATTGAGAACAAGAGCAACAGGGGAGAAAATGCAAGAAATGTACTAAGTTCTTTGATGTGTTCCTACAAGAATGAGGTTGGTGGAGAAGAAAAGTTAGGGGTGGAAGAAATTATAGATGAATGTAAAACCATCTACTTTGCTGGAAAGGAAACTACAGCTAACTTGTTAACTTGGACGCTTCTTCTATTAGCAAAACACCAGGAATGGCAAAGTAAGGCACGTGAAGAAGTTCTTCGTGTCATTGGACACAATCAACTTCCTGTTGCGGACAACTTAAGCGACCTTAAGATTGTAAGTTCATCTTTTGTTTCACTTGCCTTCCAAGAGGATCAGTACAATGCATATGTTATTGTTGGAATGAATATTACAATACATTTACCCTGTTAAATACTGGTTAGATCATAGATAGATCTTTGCTTGTTAGTCAACTGAACTATTATTAAGATTCAATAATATAGATGCTATGTCAGCATTATAAATTGAACCAGAGATGCAGAAAAGTTTGGTCATGGAGATAAAAACAAAAACAAACATATATAAAAGGGAAGTTTATGATTTAACTTTCTTAATAAGAAGATTTTAAGTCTAACTCAACCTTACAGAATCGATTTGTAAAGTCAAAATTTCACCACTTATATTGTGAGAGACACGGTAGATCTAACCAACAATAAATTTCTCTAGATTAGACTTCCAATGACTCTGATACCATCTTAAAAAATGGACTTTAAGTTTAATTCAACTTTACAAAATCAGTTTGTCAGGTGAAATTTGCACCACTTAAATTTGTCTTATCTCTAATATATGGGATTTCCAACCACAATGAATTAGGAATATGGTTAAGACCTGTAAAATAGTGTAGTATATTGTGGGAGACAGAATGAACCAGACAATTTAGATCATAGAGTAAATAATATCCTTGAGTGAGTGCAAAATTCTGGTATATTTTCATTGATTATTGTTGGTTGACATTTCCGAACAGGTTAGCATGATAATTAACGAAACACTTCGGCTCTATCCTCCAGCAGTGATGCTAATGAGGCAAGCATCTAAAGATGTGATGCTTGGAAGCATTAATGTTCCTGCTAAGACTCAACTCTACTTAGCATTGACTGCTGTTCATCATGACAGAGAAATCTGGGGTGAAGATTGCCATAACTTCAATCCAACAAGATTTAGCGAGCCTCGGAAACATTTAGCTGCATTCATTCCTTTTGGATTAGGCCCTCGAACCTGTGTTGGGCAAAATTTGGCAATAGTTGAGGCAAAGATTGCCCTTTCTTTGATCATTCAAAGTTACAGTTTTGTGCTATCTCCAAACTATGTGCATGCTCCTGTACTTTTTATCACTTTGCAGCCTCAGTGTGGTGCGCAAATCATTTTCAGAAGGATTTCATATTGATGATTGTTAGTTTCTTTTCCCTTTTCTGTCCTAATTAGATTTTTATCCCTGAAACATTGTAGCTATAACATTTTACGCTTTTAACTTGTAAACCTCATGTAACCAGCTCTCATAACCAGTGAAACCTTTTCAAGCTAAAGCAGCATAAACTTAGTTGCATCATCAAATATATATAGAGATTTGGCTTGTATGTTTACTCTTGAATTTTACTTGTTTGAAGATCGTGCATAGGAATGTGAAAAGAACATGAAAAAGTCCTACTTGAATTGCACAAATCAGCAATCTTTTAATTTTAGAATACTTTTCTGTTTTGTCTCGTAGTTGAGTTGTGTCTTGTCATTATTAAATATGGTCATATTCTTGTCTCCTATTGTATCAATGTCTGATTGTACTTTAATGTTTTGTGGGTTGACAATTGGAGAAGCTCAGATTATAATAAGCCAACCACATAGTTGAAGCATAGTGATATACATTAAAATTAGAACGATACATATTAAAGTATACGGAACATTTTCGTTTTGTATAACTAATATATTTTGCTCAACCAAAACTTGATAAATGACCGATGACGGTGTGTGCTTTTGAAAATAATGATTTGAGGGAGAGAGAATTGATTTGGGTGAATTTGAAAATGAAGTTTATGTTGTTCTTTTAAGGAATTTGGAAGTGATAGTGAAATTGATTTGAAGGTGAATATGGTGAAAGTTTAGAAGGATTTGATATGACTAATAAAAAATAAAATTTAATTGAAAAAATATAAGATTACCAAATTGTCCTTGGGTTAAAAGTAATATAAAATGATATTTAGATAAGTTGTAATTAATTTTAAAATTTGTTTGATGATGAATAAACCTATTCATAATATTTATTAATTGTAAAAAAAAATTGAAGACATGAATGGAACCAGTTACTTTGATTTTGGAACTTATTCTCTTTTCATTTGGAACTGGTTCCCTTTTTCATGCATGCTTTTTTTACCCGATTTCCTCTTTTATGAAACCTATTCCAAATTTTTTATTGCATTTTTTGTACTAGGAAGTTGTTGTGTTGGGCATTAAAGCATTTCACTACAACAGAGTTAAAGGATGTCTCCGCCTCTGCCTTTGTTGGATGTTGCTGGTGGTGGCTGTTGGTGTCTTCAGCGTCAACATATTTACAGTGTAGAGGCAAGTTGTTTTTGGCCGTGTATGATGGTGCAATACTGATAAAATAACAGGGGTATTTTAGTAAAGTGGTAAGAATCACTCTCAAATCTCATGTAGCAAACGGGATGCTATAATGAGAGAAATCCCACAAATCAGTGTTTTGTCCAGCTTTGCATTCCATGCAAAAGAACGTGATATATTCTTTAAATCAGCGGTTTCAATTACTCATGAACAGTAATTCACTTCAAAGGAACACGGGCTCAAGAAACCTTCTACGAGTAACTATAGTTTGATGATATCTCTTTTCTCTTACATTAAGTTATTACGTCACCACCAATCACACTTGTTATTTTTTCTCTTCTTTCACATCTCGTGATCTGGGATGAGAAAAACATCATTATTAGGGGATGGAACTTTAAACATAAACCCATAAACTGACTTTGTGCATGCCATGACAAACTATGAGCCTTTGACAACTACGCACTAAGACTTGGACACTTATACTTACGCCATATAAACTCTTTGTGAAGTAAGACTTGTGAATTTAGTCTTTAAAAGTTGAAAGAGAATCTGTATCAGTACCGAAAAGAAAAATAGATAATTCATTATTCTGCTCAGTCATCATCAATTTACGTAATTCTCCCATAGATAATTCCTTATTCTGCTCAGCTATCATCATCTGACGTATATTTAATTCATGTGTAGATAATCGACTTTTAACAGGTGCAGCAATAGGTGCGGCAAGTTGTTGAAAGTTTTGCAAAGGTTCTTCATAATACGAGAAAAGTGGTTCATTGTTGACAAGTGCAGTGACTAATGAGGCAGATTGTTGCTGCTGAGGTTTCTTCAAATATTGATTAAAGATGTTTGCAGAATAGCATGGAGGTCTATAAGATGGTCCATGTTCTTACCGAAAATGAGTGGGGATCCTCTGAGATGATGTCAGGTTGTTGATAAGCAAAGCAGGACCAGAGGGGATCGTTCAGTAAGCAAGTCAGTAAAAGTATAAGAAAATAAAGTGAGAAAAGAGTATATTTGAAAGAGCGAGTACTCTATGTGAAAAATGTGTCCTATTTATAGGTAGGGGTGGATCGAAATGGTAATTGACCGATGAATGTAATTGATCGGCAAATTATGCTCTATAATTTATTATTTTGATATGGATAATGATACTTTAACCCATTTTTTTTTACCCATTTTTAACCCACCAATCTCATCACCTTTAGATTATCACATCACATCACTACAAAAAATTAAAATAGATGATCTAATGGTGAGGTTAAAAGTGAGTCAAAAAAAATGGGTTAAAATATCATTTTCCTTTTGATATTGTATGTCAATTATCATATTTCATGAGATTGACAAAATATTTACCCGTTATAATATTTATTGTGGGATAATATTTGGCAATGGGCAATAGTCGTGTTTATTATGAGAATATTGTATACGCTAAATAGAATATTTGTGAAAATATTTTGATTTGTTTTATTTATTTATTATAGATTGAGGAGGAAAGGTACACAAGCCCTCCAAGCTCGGAACTTGGTGAGATGAATAAACGAGTTTGAAGTATGATTAAAGTAGTCAAGTTCTTAGGGTTCTCAGTTAATCGAGCTTAAGTCGAAAAACTGAGTGAGTTTATTTCAAGTGAGTCTAGCCAAGTGTTCGACAACTTAATGCCTGTTAAAGGTCTCAATAGAAGTATCAATGAGGATTCATGTTGTTTTCTACCATGTCATTGTTCACTTGCAATTGACACGTCACAGTGAAATGACGTTTTGGCGCTCGGGGCTTTTAATCTTTCCTTCTGTTTCAAACGTCGTTTCATTTCTACTACCTTAATCTTTTGGAAACGTCAAGCAACACTTTCAAATTCCCAAACAATTAAGGTTTTTTTCTCAACGTCGGTTTGTCTCAATGGTTGTTCCTTTCATCACATCTTAGGTATGTTTGTAATGTCTTTTTCTATTTCAAATTCATATGTAGAAACGATTCCTCAGGTAGAAAGGGTTCCTCTTGTAGAAAGATGATTTCTATTGTGGGTGAGTGTGGCTCTTCGAGTCGTATTGGCTCGTTGGTTTTTGAGAGGGAAGAGATTTCTTCCTATACCCTTACGTTAGTTCTGACGGTAGTTTCTACTGCACTGGCAACTATAGTGAGTGAACCAACTCTTTTAAGGAACATGGGCTTCTGTGTCCTAAGACTCCAAGAGTAGTAGTTAGGCAAAAAAGAAAATACAAATTTGCCCCTATTCTTAACCTTAAACAACACTTTCAAATTCCTAAACAATTAAGGCTTTTTTCTCAAGGTCAGTTTGTCTCATTCGTTGTTCCTTTCATCACATCTTAGGTATGTCTGTAACGTCTTCTTCTATTTCAAATTCGTCTGTAGAAACGATTCCTCTAGTAGAAAGGGTTCCTCTAGTAGAACAAAGATTTCTATTGTGGGTGAGTGTGGCTCTTCAAGTCGTATTGGCTCGTTGATTTTTAAGAGGGAAGAGATTCTTCCTATACCGGCAACTATGGTGAGTGAACCAACTCTTTTAAGGAACATGGGCTTCTGGATCCTAAGACTCCACGATAGTTGCTAAGTAGAAAAGAAAATACAAATTTGCCCTTATTCTTGACCTTAAACAACACTTTCAAATTCCCAAACAATTAAGGCTTTTTTCTCAAGGTCAGTTTGTCTCATTTGTTGTTCCTTTCATCACATCTCAGGTATGTCTATAATAATGTCTTCTTCTATTTCAAATTCGTTTGTAGAAACGATTCCTCTAGTAGAAAGGGTTCCTTTGGTAGAAAGAAGAATTCTATTGTGGGTGAGTGTGGCTCTTCGAGTCGTATTGGCTCATTGGTTTTTGAGAGGGAAGAGATTTCTTCCTACACCCTTACGGTAGTTCCAACGGTAGTTTCTACTGCACCGGCAACTACGATGAGTGAATAAGATCTTTTAAGGAACATGGGCTTCTGGATCTTAAGACTCCACGAGTAGTTGCTAGGCAGAAAAGAAAATACAAATTTGCCCCTATTCTTGACCTTAAGTATCACTGGGTACTTGGGGAAGTAGCTTATTATTCTTTTGTCTTTAGTACTCAAGAGTCCATGGACGATATCATGTCTAGTTACAATGTGTGTTCGAATGATCTAGTTCATAGTATAGTGGTGAAGCCTTGTAGTGCTGATGATATGGTGTATATGAAACCAAAGGTTGACAAGGATGACTTTGTTTTTGTTTAAGAGTGTTGTTTTAGAGAATTCTATGTATCATTTTCTTCGTCTCTTTTTGAGTGTAGTATGTTGTCAATTGTGAACGTGGCTATGAGTCATTTATATCCAAATAATTGAGCCTTTTTAAGGGTGTTTCAAATTTTTTTTGTGAGCAAATTTTATGTTCTTTTATTAGTTGAAGCATAGATTTGAGGTTGGTTGGGTATCTTTGTACAACTCCTGCCATGACTCATTTTTGAAGTATATATATCTCATTCTTTAAGAATTTAAAAAAATATTCAAATTAAAGTGTTGTCCTCAAGATTTAAGTAAGAAATTCATCTTTGCTTTCGATTATACCCCTCCTTTCTGCTTTATTGGCAATGACAAGAGTCTTGACAAGAGTCTCCTGACCCAAGTGGATCATGTGTCCACCACTGCTTTAGGCTCGAACTCATTGTGGTATGTAAACATGAAGGCTCACCACATCAACGGTCATAAGGGCGTTTTCCCAAGTCCTTACGATGTAAAGTTGCTAAGGTTTGTAGGCCTCGTTGGCTGAGGTGATGATAGCTCAGTGCATGGAAATCATGCATTTTTTGAAAGGGTTTCACCATGGTGAATGTATCCCTATTGTTCAAGGTCTAACGATTAGACTAGATGGTTCGGGTCTTAGTGTAAGACTCGTGAAAAATTAATTAATTAAATAAATAATTAATTAACAAATGCGAGTAGTGGGAGCTTTTATGACATTTAATTCTGACTTGGATGACGTGGAAAAGTATTAGCTCAAATGGTTGAGAGTGCTTAATTATGTGAGAGGACTTGGGTTTAAGTCCTATGTATGTCATTTATGTGTTATTTAATTTATTATTATTTTGGGTTAATTATGTTTTTCGTCCCTCAAGTATTGTGCGATTTTGTTTTTAGTCCCCCAACTAACATTTGCTCAAATTTGGTCCCTCATGTTTTGAAACTAGTGGAAATGGTCCTCATTTTTGGACGCCGTTAGTTGTGTTTGACACATGGCAAAAAGACTACCACGTTTGGATCCCATTTTAAGCAGTGTAAGTTTTATATTTTGTGCACGTGTTAGTTAAAGCTGATTTTTAAGTGTCTGAATGAAGGGTTTTGTCCGAATCAAAAAGAAGGGGGGTTTTGTTCGAATTAAAAAGGTCATTTGGTGAGTGGGAGATTACATTTGTGAGAACGAAAACATTACAAACTATAATCGCGAGCTTCACGGAAGGGGCATTACAGACTACATTACGAAAGCATTAAAGAGTACAATCGAGACCTAAGGTTAGTTCGTTCCTCATGTTTATTTTGATTGTTTGGTTGCTTTTTTTGGTTCATGTATGGTTCGATTTCTTTAGTTTTTGTGTTGATTGAAAATGTAGGGTTGGAAATGGGATTTGCAGTTGCTTTTCATCATATGGGTAGGTTCGAAAGGAATAAGGGACTTAAATACATCTAGATTCATGTAGTTAAAAGGATCGACCCAGATTTTTGGTCCTATTTTGAGGCATTGGGCATCGTCAAAGAGTTTAAATATGGGGGTGATATTAAACTATGATGGAAGGGTTCAAAAGAAAAGCTATTAAACAATCTACGAATGCTGAATGATTACAAGGAAGCAATGACATTAGCTAACTTTGCAGAGGAGACTAACGAAGAGGTTGATATATATGTTCAGCATGTACCTAGTCAGCCTGAAGTCATTCACTTTATTTGTGATGGTGAAGTAGAGGAGGTAGTGGTTGAAGAGAATTTGGTACGAGAAGAGGAAGTAGTGGTTGAAGAGAGTGTGGTTCTAGAAGAGGAAGTAATGGCTGAAGAGAATGTGGTAGGAGAAGAGGAAGTAGTGGCTGAAGATAATGTGGTTGTAGAAGAGGAAGTAGTGGCTGGAGAGAATGTGGTCCGAGAAGAGGAAGTAGTGGCTGAAGACAATGTGGTATGAGAAGAGGAAGTAGTGGTTAAAGATGTTAATTGTGAAGATGAAGAAGGTTTAGTTGGAGATAAATTAGATGACAGTGAAGAAGAGAGGGTGGCAAATGATGATGATGGATTTGGGATGGACATTGATCCACCTGTTAGGAAGATTGGCCCTGTTTTGGATAGGTGGAAATCATTCAAACGAAATTCAAGCAAAGTGAAGAGGAAAAAAGATATTGGTGAAGGGACATTTGTGACAAATGAAGAAGTTGGAGTGCGTGACATTAATGAGGACTACCATATTGATGACTTAGATTCTGATGTTGATAGTGATAAGGGTGCTGTTACAGTTGGTCCCAAATTTTGTAAGTTCAGACCTAAAGATATGAATAAGGAATTCAAATTTAAATTGGGAATTGAGTTTGGATCTTTGAAGGATTTTAAACAAGCTTTAATAGAGCATAGTGTTCTAAATGGAAAAGAAGTCAAATTTGTTAAAAATGATCAGAAGAGAGTGAGGGTTATTTGTAAGAAAAAATGTGGTTTTTAATCATGGTCAGTAGGGTTGGAAGGAGGCAAACCTTTAGGGTTAAGACACTTGTTGGGCGTCATAAATGTGGAAGGGTTTTTGGGAACAAAAATGCTAATAAGGACTGGATTGCTCAGGTTCTTATATACAAATTTATGAATGTTGGTATTATGACAGTGGCTCAAATAATTGACGAAGTGAAGAAGACATATAGGCATAACACCATGGAGGGTTGGGAAAGCAAAACATATTGCAATGGACTGTTTGGTGGGGGATGGACAACGACAATATGGTCGTTTATATGACTATGTGGTTGAATTACTGAGAGTGAATGCTGGAACTTTCAAGATTAAGATAAATCAACCCCAACCAAGTCTGCCACCTAGGTTTGGCTGTTTTTACATGTGTTTAGATGGATGTAAGCAAGGGTTTTTGGCTGGATGCAGGCCCTTTATAGGAGTGGATGGTTGCCACTTGAAGACAACATATGGTGGTCAATTGTTGGTTGCAATGGGTAGGGACCCCAATGACCAATACTATTCGCTAGCTTTTGTAGTTGAAGAAAACGAATGCAAAGAGACCTGGAGGTGGTTTTTGACATTGCTATTAGAAGATATTGGGGATATTGGAAATCATAGATGGGTTTTCATTTCTGATCAACAAAAGGTAAAGTAAATACTATAACTGGAATGTAAAAAAGTTTCATTTAATTGACATTAAATTCTTATACAAAACTACATTTTTGCAGGGACTAATGACTGTCTTTGATGAAATCTTGAATGGAATGGAGCATCGTTTCTGTTTGTGACACTTATATAGTAATTTCAAGAAGAAATTTGGTGGTGGTGTAGTGATCAGACACTTAATGATGGGGGTAGCAAAGGCAACTTTCTATGCAGGATGGGAAAAAAAGATGGGTGAGTTGAGAAACATAAATCCTGAAGCTTTGGTTAGTTGCCATTCCTAGGTAGTCTTGGTGTAAACATGCATTCAGTCACACCTCTAGGTTTGGTGTAAACAACTTTGGTGTGATGTGTTGATGAATAATCTGTCAAAGTCATTTAATAGTACTATTTTACTGGCTAGGGATAAACCTATCATTAGTATGATTGAATGGATTAGATCATATATAATGAGTAGATTTGCAACCCTTAGAGAGAAATTGAATGCATATTCAGGCACTGTAATGCCTAAACCACAGAAAAGGCTAGATAGGGAAATAGAAAAAAAAAAAGGGAATTGGCTTCCTGTATGGGCAGGGGATTCTAAGTTTGAAGTGATGCAGGAGTTCACCATGAAAAAAATTGTTGTTGATTTAAGTAACCGTAGTTGTAGTTGTTATTTTTGGAATTTAGTAGGTATACCGTGTAGGCATGCTGTGGCAGCAATTAACTACAAGGTAGAAAATCCTGAGGACTATGCTCATGCATATTACAAAAGATATGTCTATCAGGCTTGCTATGGCCCTCAAATTACTCCAATCAATGGACAAAAACTTTGGCCAAAAAGTAATCAACCTGAACTACTGCCACCCATTTACAAAACTTCACCTGGGAGACCCAAAAAGCTAAGAAGAAGGGAAGTTGATGAACATGTCAATCATTCCAAACTTTCAAAGAAGAATACCATCATCAAGTGTAGCAGGTGTAAACAATCAGAAATAGAAAGGTAAATGCACATCTATAATATTTGCAATTTCTTTCCTTCCTAAATACAAAATTTTGATTCTTTAATTCATACCCAATTGGTTGGGACAGATGCAAAGAACTGCAACTAGTAGTGCAGCTAGCAACGCTACAAGAACATGAAACCAAAGCTCCACCAGTAGAACCAGATCCACACCTCGGGTTGCAGCAAACATGAACCAAGGAGAAAGAGCACCAACAAGAAGGACAAGAAGCATGGTAGAACAAGTCTTAAGGTCTCAAGCAAGTACTAGAACTTCCGCACAACCCACGTGAATTTGAAGGAATCAAGCTTTTTTGTTCTCTTTTGTATGGTGGTCCACTTTTTTGGAATATTGTGCATAGTGATAGTGGACCGGTGTTTTGGAATATTGGGCATAGTTATAGTGGACCACTTTTTTTTATTAAAGCACTAGAATTGGATTATTGTATTGAAAATTGTGTTATTGTATTATTCCCTCGAAAATCTGATTCCTCATCATCAACCTATTCAAAGTAATTACAATGTGAACTGGTCTACAATAAAAAATATGAAACCATTATCACGCAAACAAAATCAACATCCAGTAAAAGTCACAAAATTTTCAACTTATAGCCTAATTTCGACATCTCCCAAATAATTTGCCTTTATTTTTCACAGTAGTTGCCTTTATGAGTAACAATCTTTTCCCATAGCCACAAACTTTGGATGACATTTCATAACATGAGGCAAAGCTTTGCGACATTTTGGAACCAATATTCCTCTACGTACATGGAAAGCCTTTGCTACCACTCTTCATCAGTGAAGAATGCAGTAAAAACGTTAATGTTGTTGCCAAACTTTGCTCGCACCAACACGTTATGCAACATTTCCTCACCACCACGATCCCCCAATTCTCAAATTTTAATGTTAGGGTTTCAAAATTTACCGAAGCCCCTCTTTTAAGTCATTCTTAAGGATAAAATCACGTGTTCAGTGTAACTTAAGACACAACTTAAAACGGGATCCACACGTGGCAGTCTGTTTGCCAGGTGTCAAACACAACTAACAGCCTCCAAAAATGATGACCATTTCCACTTGTTTCAAAACATGTGGGACCAAATTGGAGCAAACGTTAGTTGGGGGACTAAAAACAAAATCGCACAATACTTGAGGGATGAAAAACATAATTAACCCTATTATTTTTGATAATTTGCTTGATCATGTTGAGTGATAATATAATCGTAGAATTATATTAATCATCACGAAACATGAATTGGTTGAATGGTTATGCATTGAGTTAGCATTGGCATGGTTATGGGTTTGAACCTTGGTAGGACCAAACTAAGCTTTCTTTTTGCCAAAGTTTACGTTGGGAATGAATATGAAAGGGTAGAGAAAACCCTAGCTGAATGGGAAGCTAAGGGAGGCTGGAAAAACAACCCATAAGTGACTTTGAATGGCAATTAACTTCAGCCATAATGCATTTTCGTTTTCACTTCATCATTGCTAAATAAGACACCTTTAAAAGACAAATTGTGAGAGAATAAAGGGGTTTTGAGGCTGTTTTTTTTTAGAGCTCTGTGAGGTACACAAATTTAAGGTAAAACAATGATTACCGAGTGAATTAGAAGAGTGGAGTTGAAGTGGTGCTTAGGAGACCATTGGTCATCAAAAGGGGGAGCTATAGCATTTCGTTTGAAGCAAGGAAACCAGGTTAGGGGAGTTGAACCTGTTTAATTAGATGTAATTAAAGGATACAGTGGGTGGAAATTGTATGAATAAGACTTTCAGGGTTGATTATTTGGGAGTATCCAATTCGCATTATGTTAAGTGGTAAAGGTTGATGAAAATACGTATATTGGGATTTTTGGAATGAACCTTGAATATAAACACATGAGTGCAGCCATTGGGTAGTAATTTCGATTAAAACTAGAATACTTTAGGTGTTCTAAGGTTCGTAGGTGCATGGAAAGGTTCGAGGTTTCCGGAATTACAAGACTGCTTGGTGGCACCCAGTTTGCCCCCAAACGCCATACCAGAATTGTGACATGTGTGTGTTGTAACATCCCTATTTTTTTTAATAAATTGTATTATTTATTTTAAATCAAATAATTAGAAAATCTTCTATTTTTACTAATGTTTCATATTTTATTATGATGTAGTTTAAACAGTAAAAAAATATATTTTATCATGTTTTTAATTATTAAGAATAACAATAAGAAGAAAACAAAATTAATAAATATGTATATATATATATTAAAAAAAATATTACGTAAAAAAATATTAACTTAAATTTTATTAAATAGGTGTGTAAAAAAAAATATAGAAAAAAAAAGAAGAGATAAGAAGATAAGAAGAAAAGATAAGAAGAAAAAAAAAAGAAGATAAGATGAGAAAAGATAAGAAGAAGAAAAAAAAAGAAAAAGACCTAAGAGATAAACATTAATTAATGTAGGTAATGATGACTTGAGAAAGATAAGCATGTATAGGCTTATACGTATGAGATGAGAAGTTACGGGAGAGAGAAAGAAAAGGAGAAAAAGTGAGAAGGAGGGAAGGAAAGAAAGAAAGAAAGAAAGAAAAGGTGAGAGAGAAAGAAAGAAAGAATAGAGAGAAAGAGAAAGAGAAAGAAGAGAAAGAGAAAGTTTAGAGCAAAGATTCAAAGAGATCTTAGTCCTCTTCAAATATTATTAGTGTGCTCTTCAATCAATAAGGTAAGGGGAAGTGAGGTTAAGCTTTTATATATTAATCTTGATAAGCTCATGGGTTTTATATTAATCTTTTATTTATTTTGACTCATATATTATTCTATTTACTTTCATTTAACTTATTTTCATTTATTATCCTCTT
>Ga0214544_1010367_pt1 | contig 13760 bp, 9 predicted proteins | sample CNSS3metaG_FD_160074 | JGI IMG/M metagenome (GOLD analysis project Ga0214544, IMG submission 160074) | Root nodule microbial communities from cowpea collected in UCLA plant growth center, Los Angeles, California, USA - CNSS3 | ecosystem: Host-associated > Plants > Roots > Nodule | place: USA...
ATATATATATATATATATATATATATATATAAAAGGTATCAAGACAATAAGGAGTTACTTTAATTATATATGCGAGTTATGACTTTAATTATTAGTATCAAGTGAACTTATTCAATATTTCTCTTCTGAATTGATTTTTTTTTTATTTGAATGTATTTGCATTTTTGTAATGTGATTTTGATGGCAAAGTTTTGGAGTAGGATGAGGTGGGGATGAATATTACAGTGGTGGGGTAAGAATTGATGTTGTGACATTTTAAATTGATATGCTTAGATATTTCATATACCTATGTATTGTTGCATTGTTTATTGTTTACTATATTATATGTTATGTTTGGTTTTAGCAACTTTAATGATAATTTTTTACATGTAAGCAAATGATGATGGTGCAAGTTCAAAACAACTATAAATGGATTGTGTTATGATGGATATGTTTTATATTATAATTTTCATTCTAATTATTTTGAAATAATTTTATATAATTCGTTTTATAAACTCATTTATTTAGGTATTTTTAAATTCTTTTTATGTGTGTGTAAGTTCAGGTTTTATCTTTTTTTTTTTTTTTTTTTTTTTTGTAAGTTATATAATTGGAAATGTTACATACAATATTTCTTTGCAAATGCTGAAAAGTGGTCCATGAATAAGGAAGGTTGATAGCAATTGAAAATAGGAGAATATTCAAAGAGAAGAACCAAATAATGAGAAAGATATCAAGTTAAATCTAAGTCTCATTACAAAGATGTGATGTGTCATTGTTGTCACAAAACATAATTATATACAACAAAATTGTTTAATGAGGAAAAGAAGAATAATGATACGGAAAATAAGAAAAAAAAATTGAAATCATATTGAAAATAATTATATTACTATTTGATCACTACTAAAAAAATTCATATTTCTTGTCAATTTTGTTTTGAAATTTTTTTTGCAAGAAATACTTGCAAATTTTGTTATGAAAAAAAATTTGCAGGAAATTGCTATCAAATTTTTTTGTAAAATATTTTATATGAAACGCTTTTCACAACAAATTTTGTAGGAAATTCTTACGAATTTTATAATTTTATAAGAAATAATTACTCACGAAAAAAATTTCTGCCAATTAATATTTTTAGAAAAAATAATAGGAAAAAAGTATTTTCTTGTAAATTTTTTTAACAAATTTACAATAAAAATCTCATGTAATATCAAAATTTTTAGTAGTGGATCATGATTTGATTTTATATCAAAGAAATCATTTAGATAATTAATTGAGGGACTACATTTCCTTTCCCATTGAGAAATAGTTTTTTACCTCTTAAATTTTAAGTGAATTTGAAGTATTTAAAATGGATTATGATATTAATGTAAGCTATTAAGGTTAATGATATTTTAATATGATTATTATTTAGGAGTTAAACATGTTTAAATGTTTGTCTTAGATTTATTATCAGAAGTGATATCGCAATTATGATAATCACTTTCATTCTCAAAAGTGAAAATTCAAATTCACTAAAGATAACACTTCGTAGCCATATAAGAGGCTCAAATACAGCAAAGTTTGAGAGGCATAGTATTATTTAGAAGATACATGATGAAAAGATATATAAAAGAAAAAACAAGACTAAAGAAGCTTTGGATCCGGAAATTAAAATCTGAATTCTCACTAAACTAAGTGAAGAAGGATAACCACTTTTTAATCACGAGATTCAATTAGAGTTATATATATATATATATCATAAATCAGTTCATCGTTAAAAAGCAATTTCAATGTCGCTTTTAGGTGATAAAGAACACAATATAATAAATCAATGAGCAATTCTACTATATTTAAAAAAGAAAATGCTATCTTAACTTTTAGGCCCCTAAATTATTTGAGAATTTTTAATTGGGTATTAATTATTTTTCGAATTGGATTTCTAAACTGTTTTTTTTTTTTTTAATTATCGCTAAAACCAAAGGCAAAATTAAATTGAGGGTGTGTTTAATTATGAAGATTGATTTGATGGAGAGCTAGATAATAGATTTGAATGGATTAGAGAATGAAATTTGTATTGTTTTTTCTAAGGGATTTGAATGTAAGAGTGAACGAATTTAGAATTAAGTTTATGAAAGATTGTAAATAATTTAATATTAAAAATTAAGTTTAATTGAAATTTTTTTTATCAAATTGTCTTTGATGTTGAAAGTAATCTAAAATTATATTTGGATGAGTTACATTTATTTTATAAAAAATATTTTAATAAATAAATTAAAAATATATATTTTAATGAAAAAATAATAAAAATACCATATATTTATTTCTTCATTTTTTTTATAAACAATTTAGAAATTGTGGCTAAAACCAAAGTAAAAGGCAAAAGTAAATTTAGGGTGTGTTTAATCATGAAGATTGATTTGCTGGAGATGACATATTTGAATAGATTAGAGGATGAAGTTTGTGTTATTCTTTCTAAGGTATTTGAAGGTAACAGTGAACAAATTTAGAAGTAAAGCTTCTAAAAGATCGTGAGTGATTTAAATTATGTGATATATTAAAAATTAAGTTTAATTAAAAGCAAAGAAAGATTACCAAATTGTCCTTGAGGTTGAAAGTAATCTAAAATTATATTTAGATGAGTTAGATTTATTTTATAAAAAATATTTAAATAAATAAATTAAAAAATTAAAAAATATATTTTAATGAAAAAACAATAAAAATAAAATATCTTTATTTCTTCAATTTTTTTATAAATAATTTAGAAATTGTCACTAAAACCAAAGTAAAATGCAAAATTAAATTTCGGGTGTGTTTAATTATGAAGATTGATTTGCTCGAGAGGTATATGATAGATTTGAATGGATTATAGGATAAAGTTTGTGTTGTTATTTTTAAGAGATTTGAAGGTAAGAGTGAACGAATTTGAAAGTAAAGTTTCTAAAAGATTGTGGGCGATTTAATTCATGTGATACATTAAAAATTAAGTTTAATTGAAAAAAAATAAAGATTGCAAAATTGTCCTTAATGTTGAAAGTAATATAAAATTATATTTAGATGAGCTAGATTTATTTTATAAACAATATTTAAATAAATAAATTTAAAAAAATATATTTTAATGAAATAATAATATTAATAATAATAAAATATATTTATATCTTCAACTTATTTTTTATACACAATTTGGAAATTGTTGTTAGAACCAAAGTAAAATGCAAAATTAAATTTAGGGTGTGTTTAATTATGAAGATCGATTTGTTGGAGAGATAGATGATAAATTTGAATGGATTAGAAGATGAAGATGAAGTTTGTGTTATTTTTTCTAAGGGATTTGAAGGTAAGAGTCAGCGAAGTTAGAAGTAAAGTTTATAAAAAATTGTGTGTGATTTAATTGATGTGATAGATTAAAAATTAAATTTAATTGAAAAAAGGAAGATTACTAAATTATCCTTGATGTTGAAAGTAATTTAAAATTATATTTGGATGAGTTAGATTTATTTTATAAAAAATATTTAAATAAATGAATTAAAAAATCTATATTTTAATGAAAAAATAATAAAAATACACTATATTTATTTTTTCAACTTTTTTATAAATAATTTTAAAATTTGGGATATTAATTACTGTTGTAAGTATAATTTTAAAAACCATATTTTTACCTTATTATCATAATTATGCAACATTATCAATAAATTAACGTGAATTAAGAAAAGAAAAAGTTTATTGAGGGCATAATGGTAATTTTCCTCCAATCACTCTCAAATCTCAAATAGTCTCACATGAAGATAAATGTAAAAATAAAAGAATCTCCATGTTCCTTTCTTTACCCCTCTCTCTTAAACTCAAATGTATAGAGGTGAACACCTAAAATTCACTCTCAAATCTTGCTTTTATAATCCCTCTCAAAATCAAATCTCTTTAAGTGAACACAACATTTGGTTCCAAATAAAAAATTTGAGTAGGAACCTAATTAAAAAGTTTTAAATAGTTCAAAAATATAAATTTAGATTTTGTGCTTGACTTTTTAGTATTGTTTTTTTCCTGAATCTTCAAAATATATTTAATAATATATATTTTGATATTTAAAATATATTTAAAAATATATATTTTGATATTTTAAAATATATTAAAAAAAATTCCAGGAAATCCAAACATTCTCTTGTTTGTGTGGTGCTGGGTACAATATATACTTTTTTGAACTATATTTGTTTGCAATGTTACCTTGTGGAAGGTCATTTAGGGTGTGTTCACATGAAAAGATGGAATTGAGAGAGAGTGTAAGGATGGATTTGAGTGGATATGAGTAGAATAATATGTGTGTTTTTTTGAATGGATTTAGAGGGTAAAGTGAGTGAATTTTGAGATCAATTTTGTGAAAGTTAGTGAGTGATTTGAGTGATGTGATAAATTAAAAAAATATTTTAATAGATAAAATTTGAAGATTACTAAATTATCCTTACTAATAAAAATGAAATTAAATAATTATTAGATGAATTAAAAATATTAATATTTAACAATGTTTATATATATAAATATTAATAATAAATAATAATAATTATATATATTATATATTTTTAAAAAAATTTTAAAATTTATAAATTAATATATATATATATATATATAAATAATAATATTATATATATATATATATATATATATATATATATATATTATAATTTAATACATATATTAAAACAACAATGACAAAAATAAAAATAAACAATTATTGAATAAAATATTAATTTTAAAAAAAAATATTACTTTTAATAATTATTATACCTATTTTTATTATTTATAAATATTATACATAGTAATAAAATAATTATATACATATATATATATATATATATATATATCAATCAATAAATATATTATTAATCATAATATATATTTTTAATAATTAATGATTATTAATTATTATTAAGTATATTATTAAGTATTATATATATATATATATTACTTATTATTATTAATTTATTATATATATAATATAAGAAGGGTATATAAGTAAAATGTTTATAAATCATTTTAGATCTTTGCAAAATAGAGAGAATGAGATTTCACAAATAATTTACAAATCCATCTTAGCTTTTTCTTTGAAATCATGTAATACAAACATGATATTTTTTTGAAATCCATCTCTGCATATCATTGCATTCTTACCATCTGTTGAACAGACCCTTAAGGGTACGAAGGATGGTTCAAAATGAATTTGAATTATTTTGGATTTTTGGTACTGTTTTGTTTTTTGAGTTTTTAATGCATACTGATTTTAATATTTTAAAATATATTAAAAAAAAGTTAATATATTAATATTAATGTATTTTAAAGATTTAGTAGAGAGATATATAAAAATGTATTTATCTTTTTTTTTTCTAAAACGCTAGAGTGGAAGCATTTATTTCTTAAAGCAGTGATTTAAAGATTGGAACTTCCTGTTCTTTTTGGTCTCTTTTTATTTATTTTTATTCTATTTGCCAAATGACTGACTGCATTCTTTTCCATTTAGTTTTTTTTTTTGGGTTCTTCTACTATTGTGGGTTCTTTTTCTTATACACTAGTATGAGACCTGTGTCACGGGCCATATTTTTTGTTTTTTTTTTATTTGGATAAAAAATTTAACATAATAATTATTATATTTGAATCAATTATTTATTTATGTAATTATATTATACTATTATATAATTAAAATAATTATTGCTATATTAATAATAATAATACAATTAAAAAATAATAATTAAATATGATTTTATTTATTTTAAATTATAAAATTGACACTAATTAATTAGTAATTCGTAATAAAATTACATGATTAAAATTTAAATTATACTTTTAAGTTATATACTATATTAAAATAAAATGTGTATGCAAGGTCGTTGTTAAAATAAAATGTAGGTACATTGTGTAATATGTTCCCGTACAAAATAAATATAACATGAAATTGATGTTAAAATTTTTTAAATAAAAATACATGTAGAAATAAATACATGTATATTATATTAAAATGAAATGCATATACACATGTTGTTAAGATAAAATGTAGGCATATTGTGTAATATGGTCTCATACAAAATAAATACAACATAGAATTGATGTTAAAATTTTTAAATAGAAACACATGTAGATATACATATGCTTGTATGTTTTATTAAAATAGAATGTGTATGCACGGATTATTGTTAGAGTAAAATGTAGACATATTATACAATACGATCTTGTACAACATAAATCCAACATGAAGTTAATATTAAAAAACTAACTGCGGAATACAAAGTTTAAGTTAAAAGTTGAATTCTCACACCAATTCAAAGTGACGACTTATAAAATTATTTAAACTAAGAATAATAATAATGTTAATATCAATGCTAATAATAATGATGTTAATGTTAATAATAATAGTAGTAACATTACTATTACTAATAATAATAATCTCAATAATAATAATGTTAGTAATATTATTGCTCATATTAATTCAAATAATAAAATGATTATGTAGAAAATATGCACATAATCGAAATATGGTCCTGCAGAAAATAAAAATAACATGAAATTAGTGTTAAAATTTATAAATAGAAACACATATAGATATCGACAAACACATACAAAACAAAGATACTAAAATATATTGATATATAAAATCAAACATAATAGTACTAACATTACTGCTACTAATAATAATAATCTCAATAATAATAATAATAATAATGTTACTATTACTACCGCTCATATTAATTCAAATAATAATATAATCATGTAGAAAATATGCACAAAATCGAAATATGGTCTTATAGAAAATAAAAATAACATGAAATTAATGTTAAAATTTATAAATAGAAACACATGTAGATATCGACAAACACATACAAAGATATTAAAATATATTGATATATTAAATTACAGCTAATAGTACTAACATTACTAATAATAATAATAATAATAATAATAATAATAATAATGTTACTAATAATACTGCTATATTAATTCAAATAATAATATGATCATGTAAAAAATATGTACATGATCAAAATATGGTCCCGTAGAAAATAAAAATAACATGAAATTAATGTTAAAATTTATAAATAGAAACTCAGGTAGATATCGATAAACACATACAAATATATTAAAATATATTGATATATAAAATCAAAGATAATAGTACTAACATTACTGCTACTAATAATAATAATCTCAACAATAATAGTGTTACTAATATTACTGCTCATATTAATTCAAATAATAATAATATGATCATATAGAAAATATGCACATAATCGAAATATGGTCCCGTAGAAAATAAAAATAACGTAAAATTAATGTAACACATGTAAATATAGACAAACACATACAAAAATATTAAAATATATTGATATATAAAATCAAAGGTATTATTATTTTTAGATGATAAATATTAAAATTAAAAAGTAACAATTGAATCAACAGTTAAACATTAAAATAGTTAAAACTAAATGCAAAACTACCACTATAAAATGTAATAAAAATTATAAAAAAGTAATTAAATATAAAAAAACAACTACCAAGTAACAAACTAAAAATAATTACTAAAAACCATTTAAATAAAAATATATAGATATATTTTTATGGTTTAGGGTTCAGTAGATATGGATATCTAGAATTAGTGTTTAAACATATTTGAAGGTATTATATATTGAAAAGTAAACTTAATTTAAATTAAAATTTAAAATAATATATCTTTTTTTAATACTTTTCTATAATTTATCTATTTCAATTATACTGCAGTTACTTTATCACTTTTCTACTTTTCTAATTCAAGTAATGCATTTATATTATTTTTAAAGACATTTATAAATATCCACTTAATAAATTTCAACACAATATTGCAGGCTGCAGGTGCTATTGGAGGCATTGCTTCTTCTCTTGTTCGGGTTCCAAGAGAGGTAATTAGCTTTACTTCTTTGATTGCGATGCATTTTCTGCTTTCTTGAACTTGGAATATATCCATGTCTTTCTAGGTTGTTAAGCAAAGGATGCAGATTGGGCAATTTAGATCAGCTCCAGATGATGTTCGTCTCATTGTCTCAAATGAGGGTTTTAAAGGTCTTTATGCGCTATGTATGACTAAATTTCACATCTTTGGAATCACCATTCATTAGTTACTAATTTCTACTTTAAAAATATTTTTCCTTGTGGTGCCTTTTACTCAGAGAACTCTGAAAGGCAGTTTTATACAAGTGAGAAGAGATATGATGTTCCGAGTGATCAGAACCTTAATGCCTTTTTATATTATTTTTTTAGCTTTCAAATGCTATTTGAATATTATAATGAACTTTTTTTTGCTTTTTGATATTGTAGGGATATGGATCTTTCTTGTTGCAAGAGTTACCATTTGATGCCATAGAATTGGCATTTATGAGCAACTCCGTATTGGGTATAAATTAGTGGTAAGCTTGCAATTTGAAGTCTCAATTGATTTTTATGAAATTTTATAAAAAGTTGTTTTTGATTTTAAACCATGTATTAAAAAAAGAAACTTATGTTTCATGTAAAATTGTATATCTCATTTTGTCTGAGATGAAGAAAAGAAGTGCATAAAATTAGTTATTATTGTAGTTAACTCAGGAATAAGGATTTCAAGCATATATATTAATACTATCAGATTTATTACAACAGGCTCTTTCTCTTTGCTTGAATGAGGTTACAACAAAAGGATCGCTAGAGGTACTTCATTTTTCCTGAATTTTTGTTTTTTTACAGGCAAAAAGAGATCCTAATGATCCAGAAAATGCTATGCTTGGGACAGTGGCTGGTACTAAAACCTCTCTGTTCTGCCGAACTTGATTTGTTTGAACTGAGAATGGTGAATTTGATACCTGACAGGTGCCATAACCGAAGCAGTCACAACTCCTCTTGATGTGGTAAAGACCAAATTGATGGTTCAGGTACACAGAGATACAACAATTTCATTAAGTTCATTTAAGAAATAAGTGATACAACAACCACCTCACCCCTTAGCGGTTCAGTGAAGCAAAATCTCACCTTTAGTTTTTCTCCTCTGCTTCCTTAACTTTTATCATTTATAAGCAAATTTAGAATTTCCTCATATTTTAAGATCATATCTTATATTATCGGTTGTCCGAGTCAGATTCACCAACACCATTCAAGACCAACATCGTCTAGAATAAATTATAATACAATAATTTTACTACATTCAAACTCTTCACTGATATGTAAAAACAACAAAGTAAAACAAGACAAATGTCACCTCCTTCCAAAATGACTCAAAGCCAAAGTTTTGTAAGCCTCACTATAATTCTATCTTTCCATTGTGGGACTCAATCCCAGCACAAGTACATCTTACACATTGGCTATGAGTTGCAGATTTATTAACTAAAATCCAACCAAAATTTGCATGTCAAAATGATAATGAAAAAATTCATAGAATTCAAAGATATACAAATAAGTAATAACCATCAACTCATCGTCACAATCAATTGCGGATGTAAAGTATATTTCGATACCATGACTTACCTACAATGTCCCATGACTTAGACATTTGAAGCAGTTGCTCATCGATTTTGGAATTCTCCATGCTGAAAACACCAATAAGACTTCCATCTTGTCACAATCTGCATATAAACATTATCTGTTGCATTACAAAGGAACATCAAAATCAGAAATCAAAACATAAAACTATGCGAATTGTAGAGAACAACATTCTTTGCAAAACATCTTTTTACATAAACTACTCACAAATTCTCATGATATTTCTTTCAGTTAAGTAATCACCTAAAGCCTTTGCACATCAATAATCACCTAGAGCCTTCGCACATCTTCAGTTCGAAGTACTGAATAACATGCATTTCCTCTGGGGCAATTTATTATATTGTATCAATTCTAAATTTTCATCCTACATTACATTGGAAGCAAGTAGAAAAATAACCTAAGATTCTAAAATTTGTCATACGCATTCTTAATTGCAACAGACCTTGCTTTCAAATGCAGAAAGATTCCCCTAATGCAATAAGGATCAAGCTTTTATAAGATAACAATAAGGATCAATTAATAATTGAAGCATTAATTTAAAAAGATTAAGTTAACCATACTCATTGCATAGCAAACTATCTAAATGAATCATGCCTTCAACATATGAAAAAATCAAAGTTAAAATCATGTCAACAGTGACAAAATTAAAAAACCAAATTTTAGAAAAGCAAAGAATGAAAATTACAAATTTATAATCATCTGTATCAATTACAATCAAAAAATGAAGTTCAATAACAAATAGAAAGGGTCTTTACTTAAATTCTAATACAAAAAAAAATCAAAAATTGTTCAATATTAAAGTAGTCAAATGGCCTTGGATCTTAGATGATGAAACCTAGAACACCATAACCACAATAAACGAAGATGGGATAAACCACTTCCACAATATGTCCATGGGATGAAAAAATGATTTCTTCAAATAAAATAATTGAAAAATGGACATGTTCTTTCACAGAGTGCAAAGAAAGTAATAGGAGAAGATATATTACCTAGAAACATGCCCTAACAGATTCCCGCATCAAGATCGCAATCCTCACAAACAGAAAAAGAAGTAGGATCCCAAGCACCAAGATTGGAGCCAACGCTTGTTCTTGCCTTCGTCCTCGATATCACAACTTTCCTTGATATGTAGAACTTCTCCAAAAAAAAATCCAATGAACCATGAAATAAAATCAAATAAGGAAACAAAACCTAGAAAACCTAAAAATAAAATCAAGGTTACCGGGAAGAACAAAACTATCTGTGCATGTGTTTATTTGAAAAAATTCCCATCAATAGAAAAAAAATATTTACTTCAACAATCCAAACCTGAAAAATTCAAAACCAAAGTTCCCAAAAAATTAACACAAAAATTTCGGTTGAATCTAGGAAAAAACAAAAGCCCCAAACTTGAAAAATACTTCAACAATCTCTTCTGTCAACAACGACCTACTTTAGAAAAAGGAAAAAATGAGAAGCATTTGAAACATAAAAAGAAAAAAAAAGACTAAAAATCAAATATTTTATAATTCCCTTTTACAAACCACCTTAAATCCTTACTTCCAAGCCTTATTTCACCAAACCTGAAAAATTCAAAACCAAAAGTTTCCATAAAATTAACACAAAAATTTCAACCAAAAATTTCAATGATTGAATATGAGAAAAAACAAAAGTCTCAAACCTGAAAAATACTTCGACAATTCCCTCTGTCAACAGGGACTACAAAAGTTTAGAAAAATGAAAAAATGAGAAGCATTTGAAGCATAAAAAGAAAAAAAAAGACTAAAAATCAAATCTTTTTTAATTCCTTTTTACAAACCACCTTAAATCCTTACCTCCAAGTCTTGTTTCTCCAAATCTGCAAAATTCAAAACCAAAAGTTCACAAAAAAATAACACAAAAAATTTAAAGGTTGAATATGGGAAAAAACAAAACTTCCAACCCTGAAGAATTCAAAACCAAAAGTTTCCAAAAAATAACCCAAAAATTTCAACAGTTGAATCTGGGAAAAACAAAAATTGAATCTCAGAACCAAAAAATGGAGGAGCAAGAAGGGGGTTTAGGAGGAAGGAGACAACAAAAGATTTAAATTTCTCGTAAGCCAGAATTCCAAGAGATGGATCTTTAACTGAGCGGGAAAAGGGAAGAGTTAAAAGGGTCAAAAGAGAAGAATGACAAAAAATCTCATTTTTTTTCTTGGAACTGAAAAAATGGAGGAGGAGCAAAAATGGATTTTAGGAGGGAGGAGGAGCAGAAAGGGTGTTTATGAGGGAGAGAAGATGAAAGGGTGTGTAGGAATGAGAGAAGACGAAAGAACTTTGAAATTCACAACCCATCGTCATAAGCCACAAAACCTAAAAGATGAGTGGGAAGGGAAGCGGAAAGGTTAAAAAAGTTAAAAGAGGAGAATGACAAGAAAACCAAACAATTGGACAGATGTCGAAAAATTATATATGAGTATAAGGGTAACTTCCAAATATGTTTGTTTTTATATAGTTTAAATTTCTTCTCATATCAATCATATATCTTTATTTGGATGGTAGAAAAGGTTTTTCACGAAATATTTTTAATATTCCAAACTTGTCTCTTTCTCATTCTTTTATTAACATAAGTAGTATTTTCAGTCTTTTTAATTGAAATAGTATTTTTCACATTTACATTTTATTCAGCCCAAGTTTTCATTCACATGTCTTTCTTACATAACTTAATCGACTGCGAAGATGAAGAAAGAAAGAATAAGAGAGTGAAGTGGCAATTAGTTTTAAAAAAGATAAAATAAATAAAAATTTTTGTAATAAATGTATTTATTGTGATAAAAAAACTACTTATGTTATATAATTAATTACTAATTTCATTAGTTGTAATTTATTGAAAATTGGTATAACCTAAATTTGAATGATGAATAATTATGAAATAGTTAGTTTATATAATGCAAAAAAATATATTTATAATTTATAATTTTTTAATTTTATATATATATATATATATATATATATATATAATAAATTGGAAATGAGGTTGAAACATTTTTCCGTACAACTATGTAAAATTGGATTTAGAAACTAAATTTAAAAATATCTTTAATAAAAAAAATTAATATATGACTCAAATTATATATTGTTGATTACAAATATTGAATAAAAAATAAATAAAATTATAAAAAACAATAACATACATAAATCGCGTGACTATCTCATATTGTATTAATTATTTGATGAAACCGTAAAGTTAGTAAGAAATAATATTTAAACCTAACCGAAGTCTCTGCATATTTGGTTTAACATATTACCATCATGATAATAAAGGTTAATGTGAACATGAGAGTCTTTATTTGTACTTTTGGAGTTTTTTTGGTCAAGGTTATGGGTCATTGTAATCCCTCTCATGTTGACTACATTTTTCTTTTCAAATATCAATCATTTAGTAGTTTAAATCCTTCATGCAAAAGAACACAAGTTATAAAAAGAGCACAAGACAAAAACGTGTCATTACTCTCATTTTTACAGATGTTGAATGATATGATGTGACCTATTAATGTCAATATTATGTTTCCTTTGGCCACATCATTAAGATATCGTCATGCAGGAGTTGTGCATAATTATTATCACAACGACTTTGAATATTAACATAAACACAATGTAATAATTTGTCATCATCGTTCTCGTTTCTACCATCAAAATAAGTAAAATAGATAACTCTTCCACTCTTAGAGCAAATTGTCTAATTCTTGATTATTGTCTCCTTTAGATTGTGTTTCTATAAAAAGATGAATTTGGAAAAAGTGTAAACATGGATTTAGGTGAATTTGAATAGATGAATAAGTGTGTTTTTTTGGATAAATTTGAAGAATAAAATGAGTAGATTTGAAGATAGATTTTGAGTTATTAATGTGATAGATTAAAAAAAGTTTAATATATAAAATTTAAAAAATTACTAAATTACCCCTAATGATAAAAATAAAATTAAATAAGTTAAAATTTGTAGAATTTAACAATATTTTAATATATATATATATATATATATATATATATATATTATTAATTATTATACACAAATATAAATAATAATTATTATTATTATATGTTATTATTTTTTTAACAATATTTTAATTATTATTAATTATTATACATATTTATATATATTATTATTGTTAATTATTATAAACATATACTATTAATATTAATGATTATTTTATATGTATTACTAATTACTAAATATAAATATTTTAATCATTACACTCTTAATAATATTTTAATTATTATATATATATATATATATATATATATATATATATATATATATAT
>Ga0214544_1010368_pt1 | contig 13757 bp, 6 predicted proteins | sample CNSS3metaG_FD_160074 | JGI IMG/M metagenome (GOLD analysis project Ga0214544, IMG submission 160074) | Root nodule microbial communities from cowpea collected in UCLA plant growth center, Los Angeles, California, USA - CNSS3 | ecosystem: Host-associated > Plants > Roots > Nodule | place: USA...
CTCTCATTTTTGTAACCTTATTTGACCTAGTTTCTAGAAGCTAGGGTTAGGTTTTTGTAGAGACATCCTTAGGTATCTTTTATTTGCTTAGAGGCCCCTAAACTCTTCTATATAAGGGGTGCTCCTAAACATGTAAAAGGGTTGAACATTTTGAAGTAAAAACACTCTTGTGTCTCAACCATTTGTGAGAGTTTCCTCCCTTGGGAGTGAATACTTTTAAGCCTTATCTTGCATAGCAAGTGGCAGCACATATCCACTCATCTTCAAGGTTGCCATGGCTTCTAGCCTAGCCTTGTAGTGGCGTGCTTCTCACATTTTTACCATTTCTTTCCTTTCCATTTTATGTTTTTTTCTTCCTTTAATTGTTCTTGGTTTTCAATGGTTTATGTGCTTCCCATTTCCTTTTTGTTTGAATCAATCCATCATCTTCTTCTCTTGAGCTTTGTGAAAGGAACCTTCACATCTATATAGCTTGCTATCTTAATGTCCAGTGGGGATTTCACTTAGCTTTCTTAATCAAGTCACACCATATTCAATAATCTTAAAAGAGGACAAGATAATCCTTCATCAAAGTTCAAAGCATGGAAGTCCCACATCACTTGAGAGAGAGAAAATAGGTCACATTTAGGCACTAGGTTCAAGCCTCCTAGGTGTGACGTCCAACACTTGTTAATCCTATATTTTGTGTGTTATGTAGTGCCAAGTGGCTAGGCATCTATAAATGAGACCTATTGGCTCATGTATAACACACATTTTCATTGATGATAATTTATTTGCTAAAATATTTGTCTTCTTATTCTTTAAGGTCATGCATGGGGTAATCTTTTTCTAGTTCTTCACCGATGAATTTTCCATGAAAAAGGAACAAGTTGGAGTTTTTTTTTAGAAACTTGGAATGCACTAAGAATTTTTAATCTTTTTGATTGAAACCATCCAACTACAAAAATTGCTAAGAGAATAGAAGATTATGAAGCCTTATGAAGGAAGACTTTATATTTAAAGAATAAAATATTTGGATTTTATTCTTTTAGTTCAGTTTTCTACAAATTTCACATGTGTATTATCTTTTGTACTCTCTATAGTTCTTTATAGAAAAATGTATGGGATTCAATTAGGCTTCCATTTTGGCCTCCCTTGGACAATCAAAGCTCTTAAAAAACATATTTTTCAGCGAAACACTAAGGTATAAGACAATATAGAATAGAAGTTCCACATCAAATGGAATAGGCCACTTTTAATGTGGAACGGAAAGGGCCTTGTTTATATGGGTGGGCTGAACTCCTGGTGCACCCATACGTCAAACATTTTTGCCTTACTTTTGAGTCTCATGCCTCCTAGGATACAGATAGAGTAAAAGGATTATGCATTTATAAATAAGACCTCTTATCCTCTTGTACAAACACCTTGAAATTTAATGATAATTGATATGTTATTTTGCTAATATTTTCATGGTTTCAAAGTCTCTAAATTAGAGTATTCTCATTTTGAGATCCTCTCCAAGGAACCTTGGAAAAAAAACCTAAGTTTTGAGTTTCTTCTTGAAATTTGTGAAAGTTTAGCTATTCTTTTGAAGTCTTTTGCTGCTTTCGAGGATGCTTCCATTATTTTAGCATTATAAGTCGGGTGGGAAGGTCTTTAAGAGACAAATCCTCCATCTATTTTTCTTCTTGTAATTCCATTTTGTGCATGCTTTCTTGTGTTTGGTTTAGTTCAAGTTTCCTTAGATGTTTTATGCCTTATTGTTTTCTTAGTTGTAACAATTTATTGTTCAAATTGTTTTCTTGAGCTTTTTCACTTTAATATGGTTTAGTCCTTATTATATCTACTTATATTTAATTTTTTAATCCTCTAAGTTTATCTAAAGTTTTATTTAGTCCTTAATAGGTTCATCAATTCCTTAGATGTAGTCCTAAATTTTTGCATTTTTTTTTTCTGTGTTTAAACATGAAAACCAAATTACATGTGTTATGTTCTTATTTAAGTCCTTCTTTTGCCTTTAGATCATTAACAAAACTCAAAACTATTTTTCATTCATAGCATTGTGTAGGTTGGAATGTTTTTAGGTCTTTTTCGTTAAGTTTAAGTTGAATCTATCACATGAAACATGTTACACTTCTTGGTAGTTGACCATGGAGTTCAAATTGAATCAAATAGTTGAGTTGCTCTTGAATTTAGGTTGAAAAGCACTAAGGCCATTAGATTATAGACTGGAAAAAAAGATTGAAATATGAAAAAAAAAAACAAAGCAATTAGGCCAAGAGATATACATTCCAAAAGAAAAGAAACTAAAACAATTCACACCATGGTAGCATTTTTAATGCATTTGCTTGCTATTTTAGTTGTGTACATGCTTGAATTGTATAGTGAGCATGTTTGAGTGTGAAATTATTTTCCATAAGTTTGATCATGGTGTATTAACATCATCTTGATTCAACTTTCTTTTTCTTTTATTTTTTTATTCATCTTCTATATCCATTCCCTAGGTTCTTTTTTAATGCCTCTTTTTAGGTTTGCTTTAATTTTTGCTTGTCTTTTCTTTATATTATCTTGAGTTGTTCATTAAATATTTCAATTGATGTTGTCCAATTCAAATTCTGCCTTTTCAGTTTTTGATTCTTACTCTTGAATGCTTAGAAATTGATTAAACTTTCCCTTTGATACTTCAAAGAATTCACCTCATCTTAAGGTAGCCTTTTAGGTGTTGGTGAAAGCGCAAATAGTAGATTATGAATATGGATGGCAAAGTGGCCAGCTTGACCCATTTTGTCCTGCCCCGCATTTTGGCCCGCAAAACGCAAGCGGGGCTGGCCCACCCCACATTTCAAAATTGGGTTTACTTTCCTGGCTCGTGGGCTCGTAAGTTGTCTCTCATTTGTGATGTGAAAAATAAAAACCTTTTTATTTTCCCATAATAATTGATATTCATTTCCTATCGAAATAATTCCAATTAATTTATCTAATCAAAGACAAGAAACAATAACAACGAAGATTATAGCTAAAGTACAATAACAACATGTCATCTTACAAGACATGTACAAATTGCATAAAAAGATATCTCATATTGGAGAGCTAAAAGGAACTAAAAGCAACATGTCACCTTACAAGACATGTACAAATTTGTTTACAATGATTATACATAATAATAATAATCATAATAATACTAATAAAAGAAACTTAAAGAAACAATGTAATGAATGCTATGGGGATTTAAAAAGGAGAATATTCAATTTTGTAAACGGGTCAGTGGGCCAACCCGCCCTGCCTCGCCTTTAGCCCGCACGGGTTGTAGGCTTGTGAGAGCCAACGGGTTCAACATCCTAGTCTGCCCCACTTTTTTTTTCTACGGGCTAGCTCACCATGCCCGCCTTGAATTGCCACCCTACTTTTGAAGATACTTTAAAGGAAAAGAAATAGCAAATTGAGAGTTGGACTGAAATCTACATTTAAAAGCATCAAACACATTGAGACCTAAATTGTGATGGAAATTTCTGTCACTAACATTTAACTTTCGTAGCTAGCTCCATAGCAACATGTATCTTGTATCTTTACTTTGTTTGTCATGGAACTTTGGGTATTTTGTTTTTGTTTTCTTTTTATTTTGAGTTTTCTTTTCTTTTATTAGGTGTCTATGGAATATTTTTTGTGTAATCCCATCTTCTGAGCTAAAATATTGTAATATTAAGCAGATAGACTTATGGAAGGGTTCCAAGGGACTAAAGTGTCACTTCGAATTTCACTTTAGAATTTCATCTAGTTTACATTTTAGTTTATTTCTTTAAAGATTTTTGTTAGTGCCTTAGTATTTGAGGAAAACTTGGACTTGTCTCTTATTAACGCTTAGTTGACCTTCCTTGGGTCAATAAGGAATAATGCACACACACACACGCTTGAAAATAATGTTTTGTGAAAACCTTTGTCACTCCATTTTTGTGAAAACCGTTGTCACTCCATTTTTGTGAAAACCTTAAAAATTTCAAGAAAATATAAACAATGAGTTACCATTCTAGGCATTCAAGTCACTCTAATGTGCATGGTAGCTTTAGATATTATCATGAAGAGTTATTTTGAATTGATGAGTCAAGAACTTAGAAATAAGAATGCATAAGATAGAAAAATGAAAGAAGAATGTAGGAAAAAGATAAGAGAAGAGGAATGAAGAGATGAGAAACATGTTTGCTCAATTAATGCAACAGAAAGAAAAACCTAAGAGCTACCATGGAGAAGGGTCAAACAATAGAAGAAAATGAAGAAACTCTTTCAAAATTTTACATAAACATTATTAATATTTTCAAGTCTCCTGTGTATTTTATTTTCATTATAACAAATTCTACTAATAGTATTTAATATAATATTTTCATAATCAAATTCAATCAATGTCACACCGACTCATCAACATGTATCTAATCTAGTGTTCAATCCAACACAATTTTGACTTTTCTCATCTTCAACATATCATTTTAACACAAAAATAAACAACTAATCAAATAAACTTTATTTATACACTACTAGAAATTCTAAATTTACTAACATAAATTTATCAAGAGATCAAAATCCATCAGTAATATGCAACTACCAAGGGAAATTACTAATGAATATTGATATTTGCTTTACCAACGCAAATATCCGTTAGTGAGTTTTGGAACTGTGGACCAAATATTTGTTGATAATATCTATCGATAAGGTTGTAATAAATGTTTACCAATGCATTGTTGCCGACGAATTGGTGTTGTTGATAATTGAGTGGCAAAATTGAAATGAAATTTCGCAACATGTCTTGTTCCTCCATTCCAACCTCGATTAAGTTTTCGTTTTCCCCATTCAAAGAATTATGTATTCCTCAAATTGATGATTTCCAACCTCGATTCTCACCCAAAATTTTTGTTACCTTATATGTGTTTCCCCAAACCTTATTTCCCGATACCAATATGCCTTCAAAAACCTGATTCGAAGTGAGATTCATGCTGAGATAGTAAACGTATATGATTTTTTGTGGCGACACCGCTTGTCTATCCTCATTAGTTGTGGAGGTAAGATTTTCTTCGTTTCCTTTTGTTTCATTCACTAATGATGTATGTTGGCTTTAAAGCCTTTCAATTGTGGTGTTTAATTTTTACTTTCCAGTTTTGTTGTTTTATGGGTGGATTTTCCAATTTTGTTGATCTTGTGCTTATGTTTGGTGTTTGATTTGCTTGGTACCGACATGTGATGTATTTTGTTTTATTTTTTATTGTTAATGTTAGTTTTTTAAGATATTGTTGGTTGTTTGATGTGTAATTGAATGTAAGATGTTGAATGTTTGGTTGTTTGTTGTTTTAGAGTAGTTTATCAATTCTAAGAACATGTCATGCTATGTTCTTTAGTGGTCTGTATGGCCTCTATATTATAAGAACTCATGATTTGAGTTCTTAACAGTCAAGATTAGAGAAAGTAAAACCTTAAATGTGTATGACATTGGTAGAGTGCCCTCATTGCATGTGATGAGTGTCTAAAATTGGTAAAGTAACCTCCTTGCATGAGAAGTTCTAATATGATTTTTTGGAAAGTAAACACTATGCTTGCTACCAGTTTTGGTTTTGATTATGGTGCTTTTGATTTTGAGTGATTATACATTTCTACATGCATAACATACTTAGTTTTAGGTATATAAATTTGTTCCAATGATCCTCGTTGCATAAAAAAATAGTTTTAGTGCACTTAGGCATGTTGTGAATATATATTAGTTTTAGTTCCCATTGCATAAAACATAGTTTGAGTTCACTTAGGCATATTGTGAATATATAGTTCCCATTGTATATGTTTTATACTAGTATGAACTCTATTGTTCTAGTTTAAAACTTCTAATTTTAGTTTTTAACACTCAAGATTGGAGAAAGTAAGACCATGAATGTGCTTGAGATTGGTAATGTATCCTCCTTGCACATGGTTAGTGTTTGAGATTGTTCTAGTTTAAAATAGAAAACCAATTGCATGTTAACAATGAAACTCCTAACCATGACGAAGAATTGGACATCTTAACATCTTAAACCCAACAAGAATGACATATCAAGTTCACAGTGTGTACTTTATTTAATGTTTTCCTCACTCTCTATAACGCCTTCGACATTCGCTTATGAGCATGTGCTATGTGCACTTTGAAGTCATGTTGCAAACACACAATGTCTAGTGAAACTTTGTGCAGCTTGACTTCAAAGTGCATATAGGACATGCTTGAAAGCAAAGGTCAAAGGTATAGAGGACGACAAAAATAATTTAAAAGGTACAGAGGAGTCACAACCATATTTTATTATTAAAAACTATAGAAAAACCTTAAAAAAGAATGGTCTTCGAAACCAAATTTGGATTTGGGAGTCAGTTACTTGTGGGGAAGGTATTAGCACCCCACAACGTCCGTCTTAAGACGATTCCCTCTTTAATTAAGTGTGCAAGATAGGATTTGATGGTTAAAATATTTTTAGTTCCACAAAACATCAAACAAAACAAAAAACACATACAAAAATAATAAAGATTAAAAACAAATTTATTTTTTTAATTTTTTTGCCCCGACGAGAATTGTACCTCTCTCCTACATATTTCCATTTGGAAAATCAAGGATAACATAGTTCTTTATATAAAAAAAATATGTTGTTTGATATTATTATTATTTTCTAAATTTTAAATTTATATATATATTATTAGTATCAAGAGAATCCGAGAATCAACATGATAAAAGATTTAGTTATCAAGCAAATCTGAGACTTGACATAATATTCAAACTTATATAAAAGAAATAATATAACTTTTTTATTTTTCATTTATTTTTTTAAGAGAATTAAAGCCTACGAAAAACATTTCTAATTACCAAAATAATTGCATCCCAAATAAAAGGAAAGAGAAGGGTTGGGCATATCAATGACGAACCCAAACCCAAAATCACCTAACGTTCGAACCCCAAACACATTTAGCCATACAACAAGTCAATCAATCATACATTTGATATTATAAGAGAGTTTGAGCAGTATACAAATAACATTAGGAGAAAAGAGAATTTACCTTTTAGTGTCACGAATAGAGCAAAATTGACTGAAAGGATAGTAAGGTGACCCTTTTTTGCGTGTGTGCTTTGGTAATAAAAATTAAGAGAGATTTTTCGATTTTTTGTTTGTGTCTTGCATTGGAGAGATTTTGTGCTTATATAGGCACTTGTATGAGGAAGTAATTGGTCCTGATGAAACATATTATAGAAATTAAATTGTTGCATAATATACAAGTTATTGATTATAATTATTAACAAAATATTGCCTATAATTACTAGAATCATATATTTTCTGTTACATAAAGATCCTGATCAAATCGTAACAGAATATCCATATAATTTATTCTAATTATTACCAGGAATATTTCCTTCCAATTATTAAAATACTATTCTCTAAAAAACATTATTACCGAGAATATTTGCTTTTGATTATTAAAAGTGTACTAGTACCATCTCTCTAAAAAACATTATTGCCGGGGGATATTTGCTTATAATTACTATAATAATATATTCTTTGACTGAAAAAATTGATGAGACACATCTAGGGATGTCAACGAGGTGGGTAGGGTACGGGTAGTAGCTCCCTCGTACCCTACCCACTGGATAAATATCTGCCCCGTGCCCGTACTCATATCCGTTGGGTATCCATTGTACGGGTATCCGCCTATTTTTTTCATATCCACGGGTACCCGCGCGTATTTGCAAAATTATTTAAAAAATAAATATTTAATCATAAATTCAAATAAAATAAAATAAAATACATCACTGTCATAAATTTTAAATAAAGTTCAAATAAACTCAAGTTGATACAAGTTTAAATAATTGTAAAAGTAAATATAAAATGATGTTCAACACAATGAAAATTCTTTAATTAGTGCTTTGTTCAACAAGCTCACTTTCTTCGATTGGTTCATGAAAAATAAACAAAATAAGCAAATAATAAACCTTAATTGTCGCATGCCAAGTATTCTTTTTTTGATTCCATCATTTGACAACAAGCATAGCATAAATGTCATTGTCTATATAAGGTTTGATATATATGCCCAATTTCAAAGAAAGGAAAGAGAAGAATGTCAAGGGGTGTAAGTTTAGCGGGTACGGGTATCCACGGTTACAGATACTATGATACCTGTACCTGTCCCGTTAACATGCGGGTATCAAAATCGTACCCGCGGGTAGCGGGTATCCATTTTTAATATCCGTTTTCTACTCGTTGCGGGTTTTATCGGCGGATACCCGCGGATACGGATTTTTTTGACATCCCTAGACACATCACATAAGCATAAATTCAAGATATTTATTCTAATTATTAGGAAGAATATTGCTCCTAATATTATGCCCTTTTCTAAAAACAAAAATTATAAAATGTCATTTTCTGACATGTCATGTGAAGAGTGTAAATAGCAGATAAGTGGGGTGAAAATATGTATAAAACATTTAGGCCCATGAAAAGGGTGTGATAATTAAAAACAAATTAGATTCTTCCTTCTCTCTTTTTTCATGGTATAATTAAAATTAAAAAACCTACCATCAATCAAAAACATATTTTTTATTTTTTTTATTTTGTTAACAAAACAAATGAATTTACCCGGACGAAATTGGGTGTTGACAAAGGGAAAAACATTTGATGAAGTACACACTGTGAACTTGAGATGTCATTGTTATGATGTCTAACTCTTCTTCATGGTTACGAGTTTTCATTGTTAAAATGCAATTGGTTTTTCTATTTTCAAACTAGAACAATCTCAAACACTAAGCACATGCAAGGAGGGTACTTTATTAGTCTAAGTCACATTCGAGGTCTTACGTAATAATGATGTCTTAGGTAATAGTATTTAAGTCTCTCGATATTAGGAGTTTGCATTATTAGGAAGAATTTTTATTATTAGGAGTTTGCAATATTAGGAAAATTTTTTATTATTAGGAAGAATTTTTATTATTAGGAGTTTTCATTGATAAAAGTTTTAATTGTTAAGAGTTTTCATTATTAGGAATTTATATAATTAAATTGTGTAAGATTTTTCATTGTATAGGAGTTTTTATTATATAATATTATTAGATCAATAATTTATAATTTATACTTTTGTATTTGGTGTTGTGTATATTATTGATAGGTTTTATCTAGGTGGAGAGATATTTGATAAGACCTGTTTATAAACATAATGAGAAACTGCTCAAAATATTTAAAAGAAAAGTAGAAGAATACAAAAAAAAATTGTAAACAGAGAAAAAGTTACAAGAAATGAAATGAGAAGATAGAGGTATCTCACGTAAAATACAGTTAAAAACAATATAAAATCATATATGTAATATAATAAAATATAAATAATTTATTTTATATTGTTATAATTTATGTAGTTTATCTAACCCATAGTATTGGTAGTGGAGTAGACAATCTTCCAATAATGGTACTTTGTATTGCTAAGTTAGATATTACAGTATGTTTCTTTTCTAGTTAGATACATAAGCCACACAACAGAAGTCGTCATGATATAGATATTAGGTTTAATTATGGTTTGAATGGATTAATTTTGATTTTAGTTTTAAAAAATTAAAAATACATAATTTTAATTTTCCTAAATGTTAAATTTGGGATTAGAAGTCGTTTTATTTTAAATCTAAAAGCTTAAAGTTTAAAATTTAAATTCTAGAAGTCTAATACAATAAAACTCATTTTAGTCTCACAAACTTAATATTTAAGCAGCAAAATCACGTTTTGATTTTCAATTTTAAAAGTTAAAATTTTGAGGACTAAAATCAAAATGATTTCAACTTTTTGGGATTAATACATAATTAAACCTAAAATTTATAAGTAAGATTAATTTAAAATGAAAGCAATATTTCTCATATGTGACTAACGTATTAGTTAAACTAGAAAGGGACACTATCTCATTCATATCTACTTTGATTTGATCAGCACAAGAAAATGATAACCAAAACTTTGATTATTTCTTTATTAATTTTGAGAAGAAATGGCATGCACATATATAATTGCATTATTATATATAGTTTGATAATGAAGTGTTTGACTTGTGTAAGTGCATAATGGAATGATATTTTGTACCTCTTTCGTATAATTTATTTTAATAATTTTTTTTGCCTGCACGTAACCCTCAATATTCACCAGACGCAGTTCTTGTTTGTTTGTTTTTTGTTTGTTTTCTTCAGTTGGCTGGTTGCGTTGGGACTTGGTGTAACAAAGTCAATAGTCACATTCATATCCCTTTCCAATATATCTTTCTCTCTTCCATATTTTTCTTTAGTATTTAGCATAATGCAGTGGATATAATCTAAGGGTGTTAAATGACCCAACCGGTTCACATGGCTGATGGATTAAGTTAAACATGAGTAAGACTTGTTCTCTTTTATGAGTTAAAAGTTTTGTAAATCGTATTGATTTATCATGGGAGATTGTTAGGAATAGTCCAAGTGTGAGTCAAAGTCCTACATCGAATAAAAAAAAAATATAACCCAACAATTAGTACGTTATTGGATTGACTTACTTAAAACGATATTTTTGTATTTTTATTTTGTTTTATATATTTATGTGAGAAAAGAAATCCCACATCGATGAGAACTTACTTTGGGGCTTACTTTTAATGTTATAAAAGGAGCCCATTGTTTCCTTAGGAAATCATTCCAAAGTCTTTCCCTTTCTATTCCTTTTTGCTTTATTTGCTTGAGAGAAGAATTAAGAGAGAATATTAGTTTCTCTTCTAACATGTTAGTTTCTCCTTTAAGGTTCCCTTATATTAGTTTTTCCTATTTCTAGTATTAGTTTTTCTTATTTCTAAGAGAGGGGTTGTCATTGTTTTTTTCTTGGGATTAGAGAGAATGATATGTAATTTTTCCTTTCCTTGAATAAATTATATTCATTGCCTATTATCCGTTTTTGTTCCTTTATTTTCATCTTTTGTTTTAGTTGTGAGTACTTGTGCTAGTACTCTAATATCCAATAGTGATATCAGAGTTGTTGGTTCGTGTGATTATATTTCACTGCTATTGTCATTAGAATAGTGTTGTGATAGTGGATAAAGTGTGGTAGTGTGAAAGTACATGTCTAGGAAAGTTCTGACTAAGAAAGACTTGGTACTTAAGCGTGTCCATTAGTGACCCACCTCTCTTTCCTGGGAATTACCTGGTGCATTGGTTCACGGATTGCCTTCATTGTTCTAGTAGACAATACTATTCATAGTGAGAAGTGCATAAGTTGGTTTTAAAGTCATGGCAACAAGATACAAGATAGAGAGGTTCATTGGGAAAATTTTCTCATTGTGGAAATTGAAGATGAAGGCAATTTTGAGAAAGGACAACTGTCTAGCGGCAATTGAAGAAAAATCTGTGGGCATTACAAAACAAAAGTGGAAGGAAATAGATAACAATGCTATAGCAAATTTTGCACTTAGCATTAGCAGATGCGATTTAATCCAGCATTGCGGAGAAGACTACAACGAAGGAAATTTGGGATACTCTCTCAAGCATGTACGAGGTTAAGTCACTTCACACAAGAATATTCTTGAAGAGAAAATTCTATACTCTTCGAATGAGTGAGCTCACATCGGTGACAAACCACATCAATAATCTAAATACATTGTTTCTCCAACTTTCCGCGGTAGATTTCAACATAATTGAAAATGAACGCGCAGAGCTTCTACTACAGAGTTTACCTGATTCGTACGATCAGCTCGTCACTAACATTACAAATTACAATGTTGTTGACCTCCTACAGTTTGAGGATGTTGCTAGAGCTCTTCTTGAAGAAGAATCCAGGCGAACGAACAAAGAGGATATGATGGAAAGTGCAAGGCAAACACAAGCTTTGGTGATGACGAGAGGTAGATCAACAGAACATGGATCTAGTGGGAGTTAGTCTCATGATAGATTTCAAAGTAAGAAACAACTCAAATGCTACCATTGTGGCAAAAGAGGGCATGTGAAGAAAGATTGTTGGCATTTGAAGAATGGAGGAAAAAACTCTGAGGCATCAACCTCACAAGGTTGTATGAAAAGTACATCGGAGGACAAAGATATTTTGTGAAGAAGAGGAGAGATCTGGTAAGTCATGAAACCTCAGAAGATCATGGCAGATGTGTAACATCCCGACCGGATATTACGGATTTAAATAATAAAATAAATAAATAGTAAATACGAGTAAATTAATAAAACCTCATTTCCCAAAAATGCGGGAAATTTAAAACTTTATTTCATTTTGCAATATCTCAAATTCATAATTTATAAAATTCGAATATAAAAACCTTATTCAATAATCCAAATGTTTACATAATCCTTAAAATACATAAATTAATAAAACTGTTCAAATCTCCTTTCTCCCAGTACTAGCCCCACTCCGGTGCTAAGCTTCACCAGATCCACCTGCAACATCATCTGCTCTCGTGTACCGAGTACACGATCATCGCCAAACACAAACAGATATGGTGAGCTAACAGAATAAAACATATTTACAAACATATGAATATATCACAACCTCACCAAAGGAAATTCACCCGCCACTACCATGTCAACCGTGTTCTACGTCTTCTAGTGAGTACCTCAAGATGTCTTGCTGCCACACCTATCAGCCACAACTGATAAAGCACGTGTGGGAAACCATGCTACGGATCACACACCATAACGCCAGGTGGAGTTCCCAATACAAATAATATTCGTAACGTCCCAAGACTACCAAACTCGTCAACTTAATACCAAGGAGGGCAATCTACTGGACCCAATCCGAACACACCGCTACGTGCACACTCACCAACCCAAGCTATAACTCAAGAGTTCCTCGTGTTCATCCGTCATCCCGAACCACAACTCAAGAGATGTCATTCTGAGATATAACTCAAAGAATGTCATGCGCTTAACCCCTATCCCGAGCCACAACTCAAGGAACACTAGCAGGTCGACCTTTGAGATATTATAAAAGCCTTGTAGACCATGCACACCAAAGCAACACAACACAATTCTGCTGCAGCAACATTGCTTGGCGCAGATCATGTGGCGCCAGGCGCAACAGGCTTCCAGGCCGCCTGGCGGGGGACGCGTACCACTAGGCGCCAAGTGCCGTAATGCTCACTGATCTTGCAGACTTCGCCTAGCGGGACCTCCCTCACCACTGGGCGCCACTCGCTTCAGACCCCACTGTTCTTGTGCCTATCGCTTGTGATAAAGGATTGATCCCTACCAAGGATGATGGCCCATGGCACATGCTTAGAAGAAAGGGAATTCCTTGATCCCTTCCTTTGCTTTTATTTGCTTTAGTTTAAAATTCCATTAAGTTGGGTTGGTTGACTGTTTTTATGTTGACTTGTTGACCTTGACTTTGGGTTGACTTGTTGACTCAAAAGATTAGCTTAACCTTAAACTAATATGCTAATAAATTCCTTAATTTGCTTTTGTAGGAATAAGAAAGGAGGAGGACCACATAGGAGACACTTGGCGTCTTAAGGAAGAGAGAGAAGGAATAAGACTTTCTAGAAGCATCTAGAAAGGGGAGGCCCACATGTCTTGGACACCAAGTCTTCTAGAATGTTTTAGAACCCTCCTTTGGGAGCCTTGGCCATGAAGACTTGCCACCTAGGAGCCTTGGACGAAATTTCTCCCATGTGCACCCTATGTTGACCTACTTTCTAGAACATGCTAGGTTTCTTTTGTAACCTTCTACTTTGTTGTTTTGCTAAGGGGCCCCTAGACTTGTCTATTTAAGGGGACCTCTAACACTTGTAGAGGGGTTGAACATTTTGGA
>Ga0214544_1010369_pt1 | contig 13756 bp, 11 predicted proteins | sample CNSS3metaG_FD_160074 | JGI IMG/M metagenome (GOLD analysis project Ga0214544, IMG submission 160074) | Root nodule microbial communities from cowpea collected in UCLA plant growth center, Los Angeles, California, USA - CNSS3 | ecosystem: Host-associated > Plants > Roots > Nodule | place: USA...
AAAGCAAAACAAAAAAAAAGAAAAAAAAAAAAAAACAAAAAGTGAAGTCTCCATGCCCAAGGACGACTTCACTTTTAAAGTGAATGAAAATCGGCTTCTCAAAACACGGTTTCGTTTTTTGGGAAAAAAAAGAAACCGACATGGTGGAAGACGACTTCATTTGTAATGTCGTCCTCCACCGCGACGACTTGACCCTATTTTGCAAAAAAAAAAATTCAACGGACCTACTTTTACAAATTTGAATTTAAAAAAACCCTAAATACAAAAAAGTCCTCTTACTAACTTGAGTGTCGTAGAGTTTTTTTACAGGTGGATCCCTCTCTCTTAGAGCACTCATGTAGGATATTCTTTGCAACTAGGACCTCCAACCTACCAGGCTCCCACCTCAAGTTCTGGGTAAGAACATTTGGGGCACACTATGGGACTCCGGTAAAACGTTTCCCTAACCCAAGGCCTTTATGGTAACCAATCTACTAGCTACTCTTGATCGCCAAATCCAAGCTCTGATAACTCAGAGCACGCAACAGGGTCAGCGTCATGAGGAAGCCCTCTAGGCTTTATAGGAGCAACAATAGGTTGCATTACAGGCTATTAACCAAAAGCTCTCAAGCCTAGAAAACCGAGGGTCCCAGCCTTCACGACCTCAACCAAGGGTCCATTCGTCTGTCTTAGAGTCATGACACTCATCCGACAATGCTAGGACCCCTCACAGGCACCAAGACGATGATCCACAACTTCATCAGCTTCCCCCCGAGGTTAGGAGGGTGAAGGAGTCAACTGCAGCTCTTCGCCGTGGAGCCAACATCATAGGCAAGTCAGTCGCTCCTTTCCTAGAGGAGCATGGCAAGAGCGACCTCCGTCTCCTCAGGCAGGAGATCGGGGAAGCCCTTACCGTTGTCGTTATTCTTAGAAAAGCCTGTGCTACTCTCGCCACTCCCGAATGAGCTTGAGGGATCGTCATTGACGAAGGAATAACTCTACCGATTCCCAACATTCAACAACTTACTCTCACTAGCCAGAGGAGAGGATAAAACGAGACTGTTACCGAGACCTGTTAGAGTACGACTACCCACCGGTTACTAATGGCTTTCATCTCTTCACATCCAGGGTGGCTCGAGCCAAGATTCCTAGAGGAATTGCAATCAACATTCGTAAGTATGAGGGAGTCTCTGACCCAGCTACACATCTTTGAGCATACCACATAAGGTTAGTATTTATACTCAAGATGATCGAGTTTATTGCAGGTTGTTCCCCACCACTCTAGATGGTCCTGCTCTGGACTGTATTATTCACTACCTCTAAGCTCGGTGGATACGTTTGGCACAGGATAATGCATGAAAATAAGTTAAATAGGATAATACATGAAAATAAATTAAATGAAAGTAAATAAAATAATATATGATTCAAAATAAATAAAAGATTAATATAACATCTATGAGTTTATCAAGATTAATATAAACATAGCTTAACCCCACTCTCCCTTGCCTTATTGATTGAAGGACACAATAATAATATTTGAAGAGAATTAAGATCTCTTTGAATCTTTTGCTCTAAGCTTTCTCTCTCCCCTTTATTTTCTTTTCCCTCTTTCTCACATAACTTATTACTTTCACTTCATTTCATCTCAAATATATATATATATATATATATATATATATATATATATATAAAAGTCATACATGTGCTAATTTTTTCAAATCTTCATTACTTCCATTAAAGAAGAGATAATGTTTATCTCTTTAGGTTATCTTCTCCTTTTCCTTTTTCTTTTCTTTTTCCTATTTTTTTTCCTTATCTTCTCTCCTTATTTTCTTATCTATTTAGAAGATTCTTCATCTTTTTTTAATACACACACGTATTTTATAATATTTTAATTAATATATTTTTATCTAATATTTTTTTTAATATATATACATATTTTATTTGTTTTGTTTTCTTATTATTATTTTCAAGAAGTAAAAACTACATCATGATTAAATATACTTTTAATGTTTAAATTATATCATAATAAAATATGAAACATTAGTAAAATAATATTTTTTTGTTCATAATATTTAATGTTTAATGTTTAATTTGGTCATAATATTTTTTTTTGTTCAATTTGGTTATAATATTTTTAATTTGGTCATTTTCGCTAACATCGTTAAAATAGTGAACGGATTGTGGACAATGATCGCCACGTATCATTTCGTAATTTTTTATTTTTTTTAAATAGGTCCATGTGTCAAGTTAATATCATGCCACATGTCATGATTAGTTTTTTATATTCAATTTGGTCTTCATATTCGTTTTTTTTTTCAATGTAGTCCTAATTTGTTTTTTAAATTGAGCAATTTTACCCCTCTCGAAATTAAAACCAAATCTAAATTTTATTTAAATTTTATACTGATATTCTTATTAAAATTCACATTTTTATTAAATAGTTTTAATTTAAAGTTATAGTTGGTTTAAAATTAAAATGAAAATTATAAAAGTAGGGAATAACACTATGATTTGAAATTTTAAAATGTTAAAAATAATATAAAGTAATATAACTTAATATTTATGTGATTTTTAACCTCTTAAATTTTTAAACCCATGGTGTTATTCTTTACTTTTAAATTTTTGTTCTAATTTTAAACCAACTCTAACACTAATCAAGACCAAAGTGAACAAAATTGACGAATATTAGGACCAAATTGAAAAAAAATAATATTAAGACCAAATTAAAAAAATTTAACGAATATCAAGACCTCGGCTCCCTTAACGATTTTTTTAACTTTATTTTTTATATATTTTAAAAAAATTATATATTATTACTTTATTTATATTAATCTCAACAATTTTTATTTTATTTTCTATATATTTCAAAAAAATATATTTATATATTATTACTTTATTTATATTAATTTTTAAAATTTAAAAATCATGTTTTCCCTCTCTATTATAATTTCTTATACTTCTTTATTTGGTCCATCTCTCTTTCGTGTCTCCATCTCTTTCTCTCCTCTTATTTCCATCTCAATTTTCACCATCAATTCCTTATTATTTTCAAAATCAAATTGCAATACGACAAAATTGAGGAGTTAAGAAATATTTTGGACCGAACAATTTCTTTTTTTGATTAAGTTCAATTTTTACCCTTTTTTTTGAAGCAATATGTTTTTTTTTGTATGTGGCTTTTCTACGCTCTAGGCATATCTCTATCGGTTAGAGGTGATAAAGTCATGCTCTAATTGTTGATCAAACTCTTCTTTGTGTAGATAGAGCTATTTTAGGCTTTGAAGTTGTCTAAGGAAAGAGCAAGATTAGGAATCTACTCTAAGGTAAGAGAAGCTAATCATTTAGAAGTTATTAGTTTTCTAAAAATATTGAGTCTTGCTTTGAAGATTTAATTTTAGGTATTCCTAATTTTATCTTTTTGTAAATAGGTGAAATGTGACAAATTTATAATAGAAAAACTATGGTAAAGAGTGAAAGAATTTATTCTTTTTTCAAGAGGAAGACTTGTGATGAAGATGAAAAAATGCATATACGTCATCTAAAATTGAGAAACTTCATGAGAATCCAAAATTGAAGAAAACAAAAAATAAATCGCGAAGGTTCTTGAAGTTACATATAATGAATTTGAAAATGCTTTAGAACGTGATCTGAGGAAGCGTCTTCAAATTTGACAATACCCACCAAATCGAATTGATGGGGTACGAAGGGCTTATCTAAAATGGGTTCCATATCAAATGCATCTAGAAAATTATCGGTTGTCTGGTAAAGATGGTCATCCAAGAAGATTTCAGTACACATGGTTTAGCTTATTTTCTTCATGGTTAGTGTATTCGCCATTAAAAGATGTTGCATATTGCTTACCATGCTATCTTTTTAGTAAAAAACCAAGCGAACGACTTGGCTTAGATGTTTTCATTGTTATAGGTAGTTGAGTTGATTTTCATTTAATTCTAATTGGCAATAAGTTGATTGTCGTCAACATGTTTTAACGTTTTGAATGTTTTTTTATAAGTTTTAAAAGTTGGAGGAAAGTTAACAATGGAAAAAATTGTGCTTTCCTTAAACACATATGGAAGGACCCTTGTTCACCACACAATATTGTAGTGTCTGCTTGTCAAGACTTTTAAATCAAAATTACCATATTAGGAATGTTTTGGAAGTGCAAAGCTCAGATCAAATTATGAAGAATCGTTTACGTCTCAAGATTTCAATTGACACGGTTCGTTTTTTATCACTTTAAGCTTGTGCTTTTAGAGATCCTGATGAAAGTATTGAATGGAGGAACCAAGGTAATTTTCTTAAGATGATAAAACTCATAGCATCATACAATGATGAAGTTGTAAAAGTTGTGTTGGAAAATGCTCCATACAGTTCCAAATATACTTCACATAAAATTCAAAAAGGAGTTATTGAATATTCTTTCTAGTAAAGTGAAAAATCATATTCGTGAGGAAATTGAGGATTCCAAGTTTTGTATAGTTGTCGATGAAGCTCGTGATGAATAAAAAAAAGAGCAAATGGCTCTTGTTTTGAGATTCGTTGATAAAAATGATTTTATTCAAGAGCGATTTTTTGATATTGTGCATGTTAAAGACACTACAACATTAACTTTGAAGAATGAATTGTGTGTTGTACTATCTTGACATGATTTTAATGTTTTTAATATCCATGGTCAAGGGTATGATGGTGCTAGCAATATGAGAGGAGAATGGAATGGATTACAAGCATTATTTTTGACTGATTGTCCTTATGCATATTATGTTCATTATTTTTCTCATCGATTACAACTTGCCTTAGTTGTTGCATCAAGAGAAGTTATTCCAATTCATCAATTCTTTTCAAAATTGACTTTTATGGTCAATATTGTTTGCTCTTCTAGTAAACATCACGATGAGTTACAGGCTGCCAAGTTAGATAAAATTACATATTTGTTAGAAATTGATGAGCTTGAAAATGGTAAAGGGGCAAATTAAATTGATACTTTAAAACGATTTGGGGATACCAGCTGGAGCTCCCATTTCTCTTCTATTTGTAGCTTGATCAATATGTATGATGCAACTGATTTAGTTCTAGAAAACATTATTGTTGATGGATCTACTTATTCACAACGTGGTGATGTCGATAATGCTTACAAAAGCTTGACCTCATTTGAGTTTATACTGATCTTGTATTTGATGAGAGAAATTATAGGGATAACAGAGGTTCTTTGTCAAACATTACAACAACAATCTCAAGATATAGTTAATGTTATGTGTCTAGTTTGTTCTACAAAAGGAGTTATTCAAAACTTGAGAGAAAATGTGACTTCTTTTTGTGAAAAACATGACATTGAGGTACCTAATTTTAGGGCTTCTTATGTAGCAAGGCAAGGACGCTCTCATCACCAAAAAGATCATATTACAGTGGAACATTATTTCAGAGTTGAAATATTCTTTGTTACCATGGATAAGCAATTACAAGAGTTAAATTGTAGATTTAATGACCAAGCAATAAAGTTATTAATTCTAAGCTCTGCTTTGGATGCTAAGGATGCTTATAAAGCTTTTAATATTAATAAAATTTGCATTCTTGTAGACAAATATTATCCCATGGATTTCAATGAGTAAGAGAAGATTAATTTGAATTTTCAACTTCAACATTTCATTACTGATGCTCGTCAAGATTCAAATTTAAAGAATTTATCAACAATGCAAGAGTTATGTACATGTTTGGCAACAACAAAAAAGTCTGAAGTTTACTACTTGATTGATATATTACTTCTTCTTATCATGACTCTTCCAGTTTCTATAGCTACAACTGAAAGATATTTTTCTGCAATGAAAATAATCAAGAACAGGTTGAGAAATATGATGGAGACTAAATTTTTAGCAAACACTGATAATCTATATTGAAAAGGATATTGCAACTAACTTCAGTTCTGATTCAATTATTGAAGATTTTAAGTTATTAAAAAAGCGTAGAGTAGTACTCTGACTAAAGGTAACTTGTTTTTTTTTAATATATTTTTTAATAATAAATTTTATGTTACTCTTTCGTATATATTATTGTCATATTTTTTGAATTTTATTATCATGAGTGTTTGTTTTGAATAGAGAAAATAATGTAAAAAATAAAATTTTTTTAATTAAAAAAATAATTTATATATAATTAATATAATTTGATCCTTTAAACAAAAATTTCAAGTACCGCAAGAGCATTCAACTATAATTTGATGTTTAAACCACGGACCTGATTTAAGCAAAATAAGTGACTTACATGAAACGAGTCGAAAAATGCAAGGAAGTAGAAATGAAGAAGATTTTGTGGCTGACCTATATGATGAGAGTGATTTGAATACTGAAAACAATTATCACTTTGGAGATGCAAGGACAAATGAACCATCTAGAAAGACTTCCGCTTCTCATCTCGTTACTCTAAGTGATGATCACAGTGATAATTTGGACTTGAATGGCTGGAAGACTGGGATGATGAAGAAAAACATGGATGAAAAAGTGACAAGTTTTAGTACACAGTCACATTTTTGTTACATCACAACAATTTAGTTGAATATTTCACTCTAGATATTTACCTTATGCATTGGATGTTCATTCAATTTAGCCGCTTAAATGCCACATTCATTTATGCACCTCTGCTTATTAACTTTGTTCACTTCAGACTTAATAATAATTAGTTTTACTAAATTGAATAAATTATGGTTTCGTCTACACAAATTTCATTTCTTTGTCAGGTATATAAACTATATTTTTTCAGAACTAATTTTTTAAAATGTTTTTAAATTTCTATATTATAACATCTTTTTATCAGTGAAGTAATACATTACCATCAAACTAAGTACTTTTAATTTATATTTTTTTATAGTTTATCTAATATTAAAAATATTCACGGGATACATTTTGGTTAGAACTCTATGAATGGAATGTCTTTGTAAAAAATCTAGTTGTGATATTATTCTACTAATTTTTTTTATTTAATATGTTTTAAAATAATTTTTGTGGAGGATTCTAGAACGTTTGAATCAAAGGAGGCGAGTATTTGGATTGGACGGAAGAAGAAAAAAAAGGCCTAAAGCCCATAACTCGCAGTTGAACACTGAATTCATTGCACAGAAGAAACAAAAGAATAAAGCTTCAATCATAGACTTTACCACTTTTCATTTTAATAAGGTTAAATCATTTCAGAGGTCTCTATTTTTGTAACGAAATCTCAAGTACGCCCCCCTATTTTTATTTGACTCAATTGAGTCCTTATTTTTATTTGACTCAAGTAGGTGTCCAGTAACGGTGCTAATTATGTGTCACGTCTGCACGTGGTTTTTTTGATTTTTTTAATTTTTAATTTTTTTTTATAATTTAAAAAAAAATTAAAATTGTCACGTGTCAATCTGACATTGTGCCACATGGCAGAGACAGTGTGATGTGGCAGTGACAGTGCCACGTGTCACTATGTGAAAAGTCTTAATGTAGTCCTTACATTTGTTATTTTGTCTCAATTTGGTCCCAATTTTGTTAAAACTGAATGAATTTCATCCTGTATCAAATTTAAATTTTATATAAATTTTACAATGATATTTTTATTATAGTTGATATTTTTAACAAAATTAAATTTATTTAAATGTATATTTTGCACTGATATTTATTTAAATTTAAATTTAAATATTTATATATCCATAATTTATAGATAAATGTTAGAGTTGTTTTAAAAATAAAAACTTTATAAATTCAAATACAGGGACTAGGTCACGTGGCACTGTCACTACCACATCACACTGTCTCTGTCACGTGGCACAAGGTCAGATTGACATGTGGCAATTTTAATTTTTTTAAAAAAATTATAAAAAAAATCAAAAAAAATCAAAAAAACCACGTGCTGACACATGTCACATAATTAGTACCGTTATTGGACAACTAACGGAAAGGAACTGATTGCAACGAATTTTCGAAAATAGGAACTGAGTCAAATAAAAATGGGAGGACCTACTTGATATTTTGCTAAAAAAATGGGGAGCTTTGAAATGATTTAACCTTTTAATAATAAATAGGACGAACAATTTGTTGGATGATCTTATGATTTCAACAATCCAGACCCAGATCAACTCAATTATTAACTTTTTATTGACTTCATTTTATCTCTATACTTTCTAAGATGATTAAATTTGAATAATTTATTGGGTTTTTATGATAATTGTTTTGTGTGCTTTTTATGAAATTTACATTGTTTATATTTTGTAATCAAAATTTAAACAATATTTTTTTCTTCTAACTAAAACTGATAGAACGGCAAATTTCTTTGCGAAGGGTTGTCTTGAAAAAAAAGCTTTAGCGTCATGCACGAAAAGAAACTTATAATAAATCCTTAACCACGTATATAATTATCATATTTTTAACTATTCATCTCTGGTTTAAATATTTTTGCAAACTAATTGCTTAATGATATCAATTATATCTGCTGCGGATATACAATTCATTTTTTTTTTAATTTCTACCAAGAAAAAAAGTTGAAATATATTTTCCATGGAGTGGTGGACAGACATTTAATTGGCTTAAGTGTTTTTTTTCTATTATATTTGAAATAATTGGTTTTTTATGTCTTATATTTATATTTATTAAGACAGTAAAGATTAAGTTTAGCACAACAAAATTAGCTAGCTTATTTACATCCCTCTCTCATATATAATAGATAAAAGAAACATAAGTCAAATTAATTTTAAATAAGTAAATCAACATAATTAACAAGGAGAAATACTACTAACAGGATTATAAAATAATTTAAGAAATTAGCAGATGAAAATTGAGAAAAAAGTTGTTCACAATGGGCCAGTGAAACTATTTCTAACCTTTTCATTCTCGTTTGATTTCTAAGCTATAACCTATAATTTTAACATAATATTTATTAACTAAAATATAGGAAATGCTGAAGGATGAGAAATAATGTACTACTGGAGAAATCTTACACACATGGAAACAAATATTTGTCCCGATAATAAATATTTGTTTTAGTTTGTGATAATATATAATATAATTTTTGACAGTGTTTTTTTCTGAGGGGATGGTTTCATAAGCCGCCACCTTTGACAGTTAATAAAGCATAGTATTGACCAAAGAATTCATCTCATTAAATAATTACATAAGTGTGGTGAAATAGCTCCAATTATTAATTGTTGTGCTCAGAGTGAAGCTTCAACCACATACTTTCTCCCAGATCCATTCTAAGCTCATTCAAGCTATCATCAGAATAGAGAAATTCAGGTATATCACTCCTCAATCTGTTATTTGTCCCAAACATGCCTAATTTATGTTATAATCAAAGTCTTTTTCATTCTAAAGTTCAAAACTTTATATTTTCTCTCTAACCATTAGAATAACAAGAAAACTAGTATTTCTTCTCATTGAGTGGTGGATAAAAAAGTAATGCAATAGAATGTGTTTTCTTATCAAGAACTTGATAATATATCATCTGGGATATATTATTTCTCTTTCCCTTTGAAGGACCCTGCCCCTTATGGTGTTGGTTGTCGGTTTTGGTGGATTGCAGAGAAATGGAAAAAATCAAGGATCCATCAATTTACCGCAATCCGGTCATATTACAAAGCGAGGACTTAACCAAGGTTTGTATACAAACTTGCAATTTTTCTTTGTTTTCACTCATGGTGAGTTCACACACTTGTATCTTGATTCGTGAAATGAAAACTCATTGATCACTTCTTGTGTATTCCTTTCTGGTGTGACAGTATATATTGGAAACAGCGGTTTATCCTAGAGAACCTGAGCCCTTAAAGGAGCTGAGGGAACTCAATAATAATCACCCTTGGTGATTCTTCTATCCTTCAGTTATTTGATTTGAGGCTTAAACAAAACTGAAAATTCTTCAACTTGTTTTTGGATATTCATTCAGGGGCTTCATTGCTACTTCACCTGATGCAGCTCAGCTAATGACCTTACTTTTAAAGATGTTGAATCCCAAAAAGACCATTGAAGTGGGAGTGTTTACTGGTTACTCTCTTCTCCTCACTGCACTCAGCATTCCTCATGATGGAAAGGTTTGCATACTTGAATTCTTATATATGTCTCCATTATAATTAGTGCTAAAACTTAATTTGCTGCAAGGAATTATGGGTTGTAAAGTTGGAGGAGAGGGTGTGGGTTTAATTCCCCCGCTAACATTCGAAAGTTATAAGATTGGTTTGATGAATTTGGAATGAAAAGTAAGAGAGATTACAGATTTAACTTCTCCTACTAACAAAATACCAATAACATTTATTTATAAAAAAAAAAAAAACTAACTAAAAGTTAATTTGGTTGTGCAGATTACAGCCATTGACATTGATAGGAAAGCTTATGACATTGGATTACCAGTCATTAAAAAGGCTGGAGTTGAGCACAAGATTGATTTCATAGAGTCTGCAGCTCTACCATTTTTGGATAAACTACTTGAAGATGTAAGTCCGTTTCTTTTTGTATGTTGAAAAAACCAGGTTCAAGTTTAATATGTCTACTTTTAAGTGTGCCTGGTGAAATTGATTTCAATATAAAGTGTAACAGGTAAACCAAATTTTAAGATTCTAAGACTATGTGAATGTTTACTGTTTTATCTAAAAACATATTTGAATGTTTGGGTACAGCCTGCAAATGAAGGATCTTTTGACTTTGCTTTCATTGATGCTGACAAAGAGAACTATGTTAACTACCATGAGAGGCTTATAAAACTGATCAAGATTGGTGGTTTACTTGTATATGACAACACTCTGTGGGGAGGACGTGTTTGCTGGCCAGAAGAAAAAGTTCCAGCACACACCAGATCAGGGAGGAATGCAGCAATTGAATTCAACAAAACAATCACAAACGATTCTCGCGTTGAATTTTCTCTTACTTCTGTAGGAGATGGTCTCAATATTTGTAGGCGCGTTGCTTGAGTTTTGTGTACTAATTATACTTTTTCCTTATCTGTAATCAGTGTTACACGCACTGCTATTATATAATTTCAGTACTCAATAAAGTTACATTTTCGTTTAAAATCCATAATAAATCATAAAATCACATAAGTTCACAAAGAAAATGTTCAGCTACCAATTTAGAGCAACTTTATTAAGTAAATTACAGCAATCAGTAAAAGTAATATATAAATAAAAGTAACTATCGAAAGCTATTTAAACTAGACTTTGCAATCAAAAATGCAACATTAGCAGAAATTAGTTGTACTGTCATAACTTTTCACCAACCTGTAATACAACAACCATTTAGAAAAATGATAAATAACGTACACGATCAGTTAGTTTTTTCAAGATTTATTTGACCTAAACACTATAGTAGTACAATCATCTCTGGTGAAAAATTATAACTACATCTACAAATTCCGACTTCCACACGGTCAGGACCAGTGGATAACTTTGGAATGGTTGAAAAGGCCAGCATTGTGTCGTCTGCTATGTACAACAGGAGAATCAAATGATTGCCATGTTAAGCATCCACAGCAAACTGAAACTTCGATATCGTCAATCATGAAACAACTAAATCAAACTTGAGAGTGAATTCGTTTTTAGGCTCCATCAATGGTGAGGTTTAACTCTTGTAGCAAAAGTTTCAGCAACCAGCAGAGGGAATGCTATCGTTGCATCACAGTGGACCTGTTTTAATGTACAAAAAGACATTTAAGAGATATAGTATTGATGGTTTTTTGGTACCTATTTTGTTTCATGAATGTTAAGAGTGTTTGAGTAGTTAAATTAGATATTTATTAATTGCTGGCTTTATAATAAAGGTTATAATATGCATGGCTACAACAAAGTAAAAACTAATAAATAGGATGTACCTTGACAGTTTTAACAGATCCACGTATTTTCCCCCATGAAACAGCTTCATCGGAACGAGCTCCAGAATCACTACCATCATATTCTTGTGCAGTGTTGATAAAAACAGCATAGTCTGCCCCATTACGCATCATATTGGCATTGCAAATGTGATATTTTGGAAGGCCACCTCCTAAAATGATCATTCCCGTCTTCATAAAATATGTTAATAATATTATATCGTAATATGTATTACAATTCCCAAATTTTTCAGTAGATCTGAACATCGAAACAAATAACTACATATCATCTTGTATATACTATTATAGACCACAACAGATATGGACAGCAATCTAATTACGAAAAAGATTCAAATAAGAAACAGAGTAGTACAGGGAGCAGCACGACCCATTAAAAGTTGGTCTCATGCTTACCTTGTACGCCCAATAAAGGTAAGAGCTTTCGTTGTTTATTTCTTTCCTGATTCGAGCTATTAACTTAGATGGTGTCCATAACACATTCTGGGAAACAGAAAATGCACCATGAAAAAAAGTGACAAGTGAAAGCTTCAAAAGAATTTGCTTTGCAGAAGGTTTGGCGGGCCATGCATAAAATCATAGTTTAGTTAGTTTGATGTTGGTTTAGCACAAACTAAACATGAATCACAATTAGTACAAAATACAAATACAAGTATGAATAATAAATGTGAGTGCAGCCGCTCCCCAAAAACCAAACCACATAATTTTACTTTGCATTGAACGGATACGTTAAATAAAATACCCCAGTGTTTTCCTTTTTTAACATCTGATCGAAAATAGGAATAATTCAGTCCTCAAATTTGCAGTAGTTGTCATTAGGGACCAAAAAATTACCAATCCGATTCAACCCTTTTGAGCGTAGATACGCCCCAGGCAGAGATAAATCTCCTATAAATGTTGGTGCAAGGCACTTTATAAGATCTTCAATGCCACCTGTGGTTGTAACAACTACATCAACCTGCACATAGCAAAACACATGCAAAAAAAAAAATAAAAATAATAACTTGACTTGAATTTACTACTTAATCATGATGGTGAGAAGCACTGAAGAATACCATTGGAAAGGCTTGAATTGGCCTCCGAACAAGGGAAAGTAACTCGATGGTGAAGAAGAAACCGAACAATGTCTCTAACACCAAAGGAAATAAGATTAGAAGTGAAACCCATAAACACTCTACAAGTCACAGATTTTCGGTACTCCAAATCCCTCTCATGGTCACTGCAGTCCTCAGTCACGGCTTCATCAACTAGCCTCCAATCTAGCTTTAACCCAAAAATCACAACTTTATAAGAAAAAAAAAAACACAAATTCACCTGAACAAAGAAATTGGGTCACACAAAACAAACCATTTGATTAATGACTTGGATGGCATCACTGAGATTCGAAGCCTGAAACCCAGTGGTGGCCATGGACCTCAGTAGTAGCGGGTAGTTAACGCCATGGTTGAAATCATAGCCTTCAATCTTAGCACACTTTCCATCAAGGCTTTCTGATTCTTTGAACAGCGTGGAATGCACTGATGCTACCACTTCTCCCTTTCTCTTTGTCTCTTCTAGGGACGGCAACGGGGCGGGTATCATGATCCCATCCTCATCCCCATAATAAAAATTCATCCCCATCCCCATCTCCAAACCCAACAGGTATACAATTTTTGACCCATCCCATCCCCACCGGGTAACGGGTATTTTCTTATACCCATACCCATACCCATTTTTTTATTGTTCCATATATCAATTAAATATTTTTATAAAAAAAATTTAAAAATCACACCAACGGAATCATGATACTATCAAAATATTCAATATTAAAATAACATACTCTTTTTTATTTTCATGATGTCAAATATTAAGAAAAATATTATAATAGTATAAATCTCAAATTAAAGTATCAAATAACAACTAAATAAAATTCAAATAATTATATAAAAGCTAAAAAATTACACATTACTAAAAT
>Ga0214544_1010371_pt1 | contig 13745 bp, 11 predicted proteins | sample CNSS3metaG_FD_160074 | JGI IMG/M metagenome (GOLD analysis project Ga0214544, IMG submission 160074) | Root nodule microbial communities from cowpea collected in UCLA plant growth center, Los Angeles, California, USA - CNSS3 | ecosystem: Host-associated > Plants > Roots > Nodule | place: USA...
TTTGTTGCATGGTTGTGATGTATGTGGCTGTTCTTTCTTGCGATGATCATCGACTTGGTTGATGGGAGCAGATGGGCGAAGTTCTCGTGGTCAACAAGGGAATGGTGATTCCACCGCTTAGCCGTCTAGGCTGGATCTTACACTTCTCTTCTTCATGTCTTCTTTAGGGCTATGGCCCTGTACTCGTTGTCTTTGGATTATAAACTCTTAGTTGAACTGTTATCCTGCTTTTGTGCGCATCGTGGTGTGCCTGGTTTTGTAGGGGTGACGTTATGAACCCCAGGACTGCATTGTTGATTATCTCTGTGTGACATTTCCTTTAATTTTTTTGTATTAAATTAAATGGGGCGTTACACACCTCCTTTTTTATCTCTCTTTCAAAAAAAAACAAATTGAAGGAGGTAGAAAAAAAAAGAGAAGAAAATATTCTCTACACTTCTCTAATTCTATCATTACCACCCACATAGACACCTCTCATCTTTATCTCTGTTGGAAAAACAAACACAAAAATATTAGAAAAGGATAAAAAAAAGAGAAAAGAGAAAAGGTGAGGAGATATTGAAATTTTGTTGAGGTATGTCACTCTCAATTCTTCCATCTTTTGATTTAATTTTTTCAATTTGCATTTTTTTTATCATAAAAAATATTTTTTTCCCCTTTCTTTATTGTCTGCCCGGCCGCTCGCGTCGCATGACATCCGATTTATACTTTTGTTTTTTTTTAAATATATACAAATGATCTAAAAATAAAAAATAGTTTTCTTTGTTTACTCTTTTATATCTATTTGGTTGCTCACGTCGCAATGACATCCACAACTACTTTAAAATAACTTTAAAAAATATTAAAAATTTATAAATGATTAAAAAAACTAAAAAATAAAAAATTATAAAAAAAGAATTTATTTCAAGTGTTTGTCCGGCCGCTCGCGTCGCGTGACACCAATTTTAAAATAATACTAAAATTTAAATAAAAAGGTTTTCAAAATTATAAAACAAATTAAATCATTTTTCAAATAATTTTCCAAATAGTTTTTCATAAAGAACTACGTAACCTGATTCTCCATTCACATGGAGATACGTAGGAGTGAGGATTGGCCCTAAAAAATAAGAAATATTTTTGTTTCTTTTGTACATCCTTTTATATTATTTTTTGGGAAAAATAAATATTTTGAAAAATCACATAACTTTTGCACATTTAATTAAATGTACCGTCTTAGGACGGGCGTTGTGGGGTGCTCATACCTTCCCCACGTGTAACCGACTCCCAGACCCAAAATCTGGTTTTTCGTAGACCTTGCTCATTTTTTATGGTTTTCCTTAGTTTCCTATAATAACTATGCTGACGACTCCAAACTCTTTTTTTTTGCAAAATTTAATTTTTGATTCGTCGTCCCGTTGCGATTTCGGTTGCGACAGATGGCGACTCCACTGGGGATGCTAGAGAGTCAGACCATTTATATGTATGTGCATAATTGATGTGGTTTTTCTTCATATTTTTGCTTTCTCATTTTTTTTGGGTATGTGTTTTTTATCTTTTTTTTTATTTAGAATAATTGTATGTGTATATTCTTCTTTATTTTTGTATTTGGCATAATTGTCAGGTGTGGGTTTGGGTATGCATTGTGTTCTTCCTTCACACACACACATTTTATTCATTACATGAGTAGGGCCCTATACCCAGGTCTGAGTTGCTTAGAATTAGAGGGGATTGTGTAGCAGTGTCACAGTGGAAGTACTTCCCAAGTGGTCATTGTGAGAACCTCAGCTAGAGTTTGTTTGCTTCCTTGGTACTCCCACTTCTTATTGTTTACCAACCGTAGGGGGAAATGCCATGAAGTGGGCCATAACTCTAGTGAACTTGATATTTAGGTATTAAGGAACTATCCTTGTGAGCACATATACTTTCCCTTAGAACTTTAAGAATCAAACCCATGTTAAATAAAGGTACTAAAGGGAGACTATTTGCGTCCTTTACCCTCACCTTTCCTTGTATATAATAATAAATTCATCACAATCACACCATTAAAAAAAATGCATTTTAAGGTATAAGCATGCATTTCATTAGCATATCAATGAATAAGTGCTCTGAGATGCACAAACATGCATTTGCATTCCCATTCTGTGGTCATTCATGGTACCATGTTCATAGTTTCAACATGCATATGCATAATTTAAAAAAAAACAAAACAAAAAAAATTTGCACTTAAATAAATTCAAATTGTTTCCCACTTTTCTTCTCACCAAATTCTTAGAATCTTTCTTATGACAAATGAGAAAAATAATAAAACATTCTTTGGTCAAATCAATGGATTGAATAAAGAAATAAAATTTTGTTTGTTATCATGTCTTTTGAATCATCATATAGTCTTGCATACATGAAATTGCTCAAATCTATCTTCCTTTCCATCTCTCTTCCATCATAAACCTTGTTATCATTTTCATGGAGGATCATCATAAAGGGAACACATATCTTAAAATGATTTCAAGAAACTCTCTGAACATAAAAACTAAACAAAAAAGAAGAAAAGTTCGCTAGACTAACAACTTTGAAGGACAGTCTAGGCAAAAAATAAGATAAAAAAAAGTGAAAAGAAAAGAACAAAACAAGGGACATCCTGTTACATGAATTAAATTCTTTTCCTCTAAATTAAATTTTTTGTTGAGAAAAACAACCATGATTTGAAATGATGTGTGGCCATGTTTCTTTATCCAAACAAAAATAAACAAAAGTAATTATCCTTTGCTACCCAATTTGAGCCTTCCAAAAAAATTTCTTTGAAATTGCCTTAAATAAGGGTCACCCTCACACTAAGGGTTGGCATAATGTCTGCGTTTGTTTCATCCAAATGGTAGTTCACCAATACAAAGAAATATATAAAAAATAAAGAAAAAAGAAATGGTTATATCAAGAAAAGAAAAGAAAAAAAGAAGCAAAAGGTGAACAAAAAGAAGTCAAACAAATTCTAAATGAAACATTATTCAAAGATCCTTGTTTGAAACAACCCTCACATAACTTTTTGGGCCTTTACTATCATTTACTTCCATACCCCTAGCCTTGGCCACAATACAAGCCTAATAAAATCCACACAGATCAAAGATTGGTTGTTATCTTTTGAAGGTTTTAATTTAGAGGAAAATTTTTATTTGCTAACAGGTTTGTTCTAAAAACAATTAAAAAAAAGATTAAAAAAGTGTGTTCAGAGATTTTATTTTAAACACTAGGGCAGTTTATTCTTAGGTGACATATTTCCAAAGTTTCAAAATTAGCATGGGCAATTAGACAATTAAGTTAAATTTGGGTTGTCCCATTTCAATTTATTCTTTATGAAACTCCATCTTTGCTCCTACTATATCCTCGCTCTAAGCCTAAACCTTGACCAACCTAAAAATAGTCCATCTTTATCAATCCCAAAATCCAGACTAGGATTTTCACTTTGTTAGTATTTCATATATTCCCATAATTCATTGGGGCATTTATTTACATCAAAGACTGTGATCACATTAGGGGCAACTTGTGAAGACCCCGCCATTTTTTAATCTCCTCATTTGGGAAAATTCAAACACGCTTTTGCACCCTAAGACCATCCTAAGCTCTCACACTAAGGGAAAATTTTTTGAAGTCCCCATCTTTTCCTTCATATCATCAATAACTAAGGAAAGTCCAAACATATTTTGTGCCCCGAGACTAATTCAAATTAGGGCAACTCCCTAGTTAATCTTCGTCACCTCATCCAAACATTTTCAAGCCCTTGGCAATTTCATGCATGTCATTCAAATAGTGTTTCAAAAGAAATGATTAAAAAAATGATTCATTAGTAGTTGATTAGACCAAAGAAATGATTTCGGAAAGTAAAAAAAAATTCAAAGTAGAATGATTCCATGAATTCAAAATAACAATGAAATGGGGATCAATTCGAATTTGTTTTCAAAAATATGCAAAAGGAAAATTCATACATAAGGCATTTCATGCATCATACCAAGCCATCATCCATATATGCATTGAGTACATCAACTTCATGAATAAACAACTACATGATCAACTCAAACTTCTTGATAGTCAACACCCAAGCCCAGTTTCCCCACTGGCCCCCAAGTCCAGCTTCCACACTGGTTCCTAAGCCAAGATTTCACACTAACCTCAAGCCCGTTTTCCACACTGGCCCCCATGCCCAGTTTCCACACTGGCCCCTAAGCCCAGTTTCCACACTGGCCCTCAAACCCAGTTTCCACATTGGCCCTTAAATCCAGTCTTGTTTGGCCTCACAGTTTTTTTTCTAGCCTTTAAGCCTAATTCTCCTTGCTTTCAAATTAAAATAAAGGAAAAATCAAAAATGAAAAAAGCAAATCCCACCCATGCATCCATGCATCCATGTATGCATCATCATATAGGTTCAAAAAGAAAATCATAACATGGCATGCATCATCAAATCATCCATCATACTCCACAAAATCATTGAATGTTAGGCATTCACGTGGTGTTTGTCGACACTTCAAAAGCAAAATTTAGATTCTCCTTTTATACATCAAGACCCTCTGCGAAGCAATGGTCATCGATCTCTTTATATCAAGACCCTCTGCAAAGCAATGGTCACTGATTTCTTATGTCACATCGAGGCCCTCTGCGAGGCAATGGTCATCGATCTCTTTACATCAAGACCCTCTGCGAGGCAATGGTCATTGATTTCTTTTTCACATCGAGGCCCTCTGCAAGGCTATGGTCATAGATCTCTTTACATCAAGACCCTTTGCGAGGCAATGGTCATTGATTTCTTTGTCACATCGAGGCCCTCTGCAAAGCAATGGTCATTGATCTATTTCCTTTTGATATAGACCCTCTCCTCGGAATTGGTCTAAATTGTTTTTTCATAAAGTCAAAAAATAAAATAATAAAACAAAATGATTTGTCAGATCGTGACCCTCTACATGGTAATGGTCACTGAATATTTTGGATATAGAACCCTCTCCTCAGGATTGGTCTAATCTTTTCTCAAAAAAAAAAAATTTCGATCGGAACCCTCTACATGGTAATGGTAACCAAATCTTTAGATATAGACACTCTCCTCGGGATTGGTCTAATTTGGTTTTTTCAAAAAGTAAAAAAAATGGTCTCCTAGTTTTTTTCTTTAAGATACATACCATCTCCTCTGGAATGGTCAAGTTTGTTTTCAAATTTGTCTTCTTTTGAAACCGGAACTGTAAGACCCGTGAAAGTAATTAATTAAATAATTAATTAATTAATTAATTAATGCGAGTAAAAAGAGCCTTTATGGCATTAATTGTGGGTTGGTGTAATGTGGAATAGTATTAGCTTAAATGGTTGAGAGTACTTGATTTATGTGAGAGGACTTGGGTTCGAGTCTTATGTATGCCAATTATGTGTTGCTGTTTTATTATTAATTTTTAATAATATGTATGAGTATGGAATTGATGATGTAAATTGTTTTTGATTAGAGGGTATTACCAAATGTGAATTGGCATAGTGGTCGTGCTTTGACCTTAAGAGTGGAAGGTCACGGGTTCAAACCTTGGTGGATAAAGAATAAGCTTTATTTTTGCTAACTATTAGTTGTGGTATGAATGTGAAGGGGTAAAGAAAACCTAGCAGAAGGGTCCATTAAGGGACTTGAATAGCCATTAAGCCCACACTAAAGTCAATCCCGTTTTATTTTTAAAACCCATTTTAAAGGCACCTATAAAAGCCAAAATTTAGGTAAAGGGAAGGGTTTTGGGCATTGTGGTGGATTGCTATAGAGAGAAGCACGAATTTGGGAGTTGTGGGTGTGCAAGGGCTAGACCAAGAGGGAGATTACGAATCAAGGCTTCCATCTTTTTTATTTTTGATTCCAAATTCCAGGTTAGGGGAGTTGAACCCAAAATTCGTGTTGTTGTGTGTATTGTATGTTTTTGATGAAATTATACGCTGAAATTCGTGATGCACATGATGGAAATTGGGGGTTGTGAATTTGGTACTACTGTATTTGAATTTTAGACTAAATGCATGAAAAAAAGGGGTTATACACTGTATATGCGGAAATGGGGTGGAACTTGGAAATTGGGGATTTTATGGAGTCTATACTATGTCAATGTGATGTTGCAAATTGTGTAAATTGATTTGGTATGATCGAGTTCTGTTTGGTATGTTTTGTTGTGCGAATTGAGCAAGGTTGGGATGAATCGAGTGCGTGATCAGTGAAGGAGTCTGCATTTCTCGCTCAGGCGAGCTTGGCTCGCCTAGGCGAGATTAGCAGAGACGCATACCCTGTTGCCACACGAGTGTCTCGCTCAGGCAAAGAGGATGGGGTTTGAGCGACACAAACTCTCGCTCAAGCGAGTGAGGTTCACCTAAGCGAGATAATGATGGAGTTGCGCGTGTTGAGCGCGACTTCTCGTCCAGGCAAGGATTTTTGGGGTTTGAGCGAACCAGGGTCTTGCTTAGGCGAGACGACCTCGCCTAAGCGAGATGTCGTGATTGTGTTTGATGCTTCGTTTGCCTTTTTAGCCCAGGCGAGTTTGAAATGGGTGTTTGGGCAAGAGAGGATCTCGCCTAAGCAAGATAACGTGGTATGGTTATTGTTTTAAGCTCGCACATGCGAGGTGGGTTAGCCTAGGCGAGGTTGAGGGCTTAGCTTGGGCGAGAGGTCCCTAGCTTGAGCGAGTTTATGCGAGTTACTATGTTCCTATGTGCTTTTGCGTGTGTTTGGCTGTTTTATCCTAAGGATAGGTTGTATATACATGTGGTGTGATGTTTGGGCTTGAAGGACTAAGTCCAATAGGGGTCTGAGATGTGCTTGGTGGTTGGATACATGATGGGCATGGAACTGGTTGAGTTCCCGTCGGCTACTAATGGGCGAGGAGTCCTTAGTATGGTGATTGCATGTGTCGGGCGCACGATGGGCAAGGAACTGTTATGTTCCCGTCGGCTACTATTGGGCGAGGAGTCCATAGTATGGTGATTACGTGCGTGCCAGGGTCCAAGTGAGAATACTTGGATGATTTACTACAGACGAGGAGTTTGTAGGGCAAGACTATGAGCGGGATAGGCTCATAAGGTTGGACCACGAATGAGTTAGTTTCGTGGAAGCACAGTGAAGTCCCAAGATCTAGTTCATGCATATGACTCATGAAGGACTATGAGGTTATGGTGGGGTGAATTGAAAAGTATGAGTATTCTAGTTATGTTATTTTGGGTTGGACAACATATTTATATTCATGTTTTGATTATATATATTGTGCATACCTCACCCTTTCTCTGTGTGTGTGGCTATGATCGGATAACTTGCTATCCGGGAGCAGATGACGTGACAGGTGAGCCAGTAGATGCTTAGACTCGGAGCGAGGACTAGCAGGGGATGTTTTTGAATATACATATATTCTATGTTTTATCAATTTAGCTTTGAGAAAATCATGTAAACCTGGCAGGAGCCATTGACTTTTATTTCAGTTTTATGAAATTATGGACTCCTGGTTTTATAGCTTATTATATATTAGAGGTTTAAATTTCCCTTGTTTTGGGAAATAGTTTATATTCAATGTGGTATTTATTGTATTTCGAATTTTATTTAATTAATATCAGTAATATTCCATAGGGATGTTACAGGAACGAAATTAGTGTTTTTATCTTTACTTATCTTTTATTACGATAATATGAAAAAGTTAATTTTTCATATTATCTAGTAAAATCTAAGTAAAGAGGGATAATTGTCAACACCCAATTTCGTCCGGCTGAATAAATTTATTTTCAAGAAAAAAATAATAAATAAATAATGTTAATGGTAAATAAAAAAGGTGAAATATTTTTTCTTCAAATATTTTCAAACTTTTAGCAAAAAGAAAAAAAAAGAGTTCAAGAAAAAAGAGAAAAAAGGAAGAGCCCAATTTGTTATTAATTATCACACTCCTTTTCATGAGCCCAACAATTCAAATATTTTATACCCTTTGTTTCTGAAAGATAAATTAGTGATATGATTGTAATGATTAGAAACAATATCTCTTCAAATGGTAAGAATCAATATTCTAATTGGGATTGATTTTGTTATCTGATTTGTTGACGTTTAGAATCAATATTATTGATCTTGATTTATTTTGTGCTCTGATTTGCTGCGATTTGATTCCCATAATATGTTGTTATCATGACCAACTTCTTCCTTATATTGTTCATTACAATTAAGACTGAGATTGCATTGATATTGCAAGATGTGAGTATAAATACACACTTTATAATACGGAAAGGAGGACCAAAAAAAATTCTCTATACTTCTCTAATTTTTTTCCATCATCACTCTCACACATACCTCCTTTTTTATCTCTCTTTAAAAAAAGAACAGATTAAAGGAGGTAGAAAAAAAAAAGAGAAGAAAATATTCTCTACACTTCTCTAATTCTATCATTACTACCCACATAGACACCTCTCATCTTTATCTCTATTGGAAAAACAAACACAAAAATATTAGAAAAGGATAAAAAAAAAGAGAAAAGAGAAAAGGTGAGGAGATATTGAAATTTTGTTAAGGTATATCACTATCAATTCTTCCATCTTTTGATTTAGTTTTTTCAATTTTCATTCCTTTTTTTAATCATAAAAAATATTTTTCCCCTTTCTTTAGTATCTGCCCGACCGCTTGCGTCGCATGACATTCGATTTAGACTTTTGTTTTTTTTAAATATATACAAATGATCTAAAAATAAAAAATAGTTTTCTTTGTTTACGCTTTTATATCTATTTGGTTGCTCACGTCGCAATGACATTCACAACTACTTTAAAATAATTTTAAAAAAATATTAAAAATGTATAAATGATTAAAAAAATTATAAAAAAGATTATAAAAAAAAATTATTTCAAGTATTTGTCCGGCCGTTCGCGTCGCGTGACACCAATTTTAAAATAATACTAAAATTTAAATAAAAAGGTTTTCAAAATTATAAAACAAATTAAATCATTTTTTAAATAATTTTCCAAATAGTTTTTCATAAATAACTACATAACCCCGATTCTCCATTCACATGGAGATACGTAGGAGCGAGGATTAATCCTCGTCGGGCCCTAAAAAATAAAAATATTTTTGTTTCTTTTGTACATCCTTTTATATTATTTTTTGGGAAAAATAAATATTTTGAAAAACCACATAACTTTTGCATATTTAATTAAAAGTATCGTCTTAGGACGGGCGTTGTAGGGTGCTAACACCTTCCCCACGCGTAACCGACTCTCGGACCCAAAATCTGGTTTTTCGCAGACCTTGCTCATTTTTTATGGTTTTCCATAGTTTCCTATAGGCTTAAATATACATTTGGTCCCTATTTTTGTTGATTTTATTCAATTTGGTCCCTATTTTCGTTTTATGTTCAATTAGGTCCTCATTTTCGTCAAATTGTGGTCAATTTGGTCCTTTTCACTAACGGTGTTTAAATAGTTAACGTTTTTTAACAGTACATGCCACGTGTCAGCTCTTGGTTTTTTTGATTTTTTTAAATTTTTTTTTTTGGGAAATTAAAAAAAATTAAAAAAAATTAAAAAAAATTAAAAAAATTAAAAAAACCAGGAGCTGACACGTGGCATGTATTGTTCAAAAACGTTAACTATTTAAGCACCGTTAGTGAAAAGGACCAAATTGACCACAATTTAACGAAAATGAGGACCTAATTGAACATAAAACGGAAATAGGGACCAAATTGAATAAAATCAACAAAAATAAGGACCAAATGTATATTTAAGCCTTTCCTATAATAACTATGGTGGCGACTCCAAACTCTTTTTTTTGCAAAATTTAATTTTTGATTCGTCGTCCCATTGGGATTTCGGTTGCGACACACACCTACATCATGCTCACTTAAATATTGAAGGTGTAGTGCTTACCTCTCGGAGCTCCCTTTGTGCTGGTGGTCTTGAGTTCCCTTAGCTTATGCTCTTTTAATGCCTCTATTTCAGCCTTTTTTTCGTATTTATCTATTGCTTCTCCTTTCTTTTTTGTTATGCTCCTCCAATGCTAGGGGTTCCTTTTTTTTTCTTTTTCTAGTCTCTTTTCCCTTTTTTTTTTCTTTCCAATGGAGCAAGGCCCCCCTATTTGTTAATACTATGTCATTTTCCTCTTTCATTCATATTCTGCTTGAACTTTTGAAAATGGCCAAAAGCACGAGGCAGGTTCTACCACTCCACCAGCTTTTGCTACTATTGTCATGGAGTGGAGCATTGATACCCAATGTTTTTGTTTTCATGACAAGACTTAAAAGCTGAGAAAAATGTAAAGATCTAATCACTTTTAGTTGCATGGACGGGTAAAGGGGAAAAGGGACAATAGGACCAATTTCAAATGTAGTTGACTTTCATTTCCTATTTTTTTCATTCTATATATATGGCTTAAATATATATTTGGTCTCTATTTTAGTTATTTTTATTCAATTTGGTCCTCATTTTTTTTTGTGTTCAATTAGGTCTCCATTTTCGTTAAATTTTGGTCAATTTGGTCTTTTTTACTAACAGTGTTTAAATAGTTAATTTTTTGAACAGTACATGCCATGTGTCAGCTCCTAGGTTTTTTAATTTTTTTTTAAACAAATTGAATTTCTTTTTTTATTTTTTTAAACTTTTTCATTTTAAAAAAAGTGTCCATGTTGTATCGTCCCATTTAATAAACACGCTTAATTAAATGAAACATCACACATGATAATATAAAGAGCAAAGTTGCGAAGTATAATGTCACTCCTTACAGATATCCAAGGTACTTAGAATGAAAAACTAAGGGACACCACGATGCCAATAACAAGACAGATTAATAGATCGACAATATTCAAAAATAAATGCTCAAAGAGCAAGATAATACAAGGGACTATCGCCCTAAAAGAAAACTCAAAGATAAGCGGGATCTGACCCAAGACGAACTAAGCAGCGAAATATCCATCAACTTGATGACCACAGGGAGTTCTCGCATCTTCTCACATCAATAAATTGATGATCATTGCAAAAGGAGAAAACAACACATAGAACATACAAGCAAGCAGAAAGGGTAAGCTAGAGCAAAAAAAGGTTTTTATCATGCAATTGGACATACAATTTAAAAGTCAAGCATACATAAATCCACCAAGCATATAATGATCGACAAGCAATACACTAAGACTCAAGACACGATTATCCGGATACATATAATCAGTCGGATTCACTGGATGCTTGCGCTTGTGGTGGCCTCTACTACTCTACAGAGCCAATTGTCAATGGGTTTCACCCTACCACTCACAAGGTTAACCTTCAAACATTTAAAGCCATTATCCTGCCAAAGACTAGGGCCTTCTGCTACTCTCACCACTCGAGTCAGTACGCTCTACGTGAGACTAACTGACTCTTTAGAGTGTCAGGATGCAACCTTTACTTGAATCCTTACTAAATTATATAATGAGGCACCACCACGAACCTTCGTGGAATTACGTCCTAATCATGAGGCACCACCATGAGCTCCCACTAACAAGGATCATAGAATTACATCCTGACCATGAGGCACCACCATGCAACCATCATGGAATTACGTCCTGACCAATGAGGCACCACTACGAAACCATCATGGAATTACGTCCTGACTAATGAGACACCATCATGAGATCTCACCTAGAGATTCATGGAATTACGTCCTTAACCACACCAAATTCATGTCTCACTAACCAAGCATAAAGTTATCATGCAAACCAATTCCATGCCAATATGTACAACCAACCATCCAACAATTCATACTTTCCATTCCATCATAACAACATCTCATCCCCATTTAATCTTTATACAACATACATGGCACTACAAATCATATGTTACATGCATTTTCACATATTTCATGCTTTAAATAGGGCACTCCAACCAACCATACAACCAGCAATTAAAAACATGTAAAAGAACACAATTCTAGCACCAGTCTCGCTCAAGCTATGGACCCTCGCTCAAGCGAAAGAGGTCTTTCGCTCAAGCTACAGGACCTCGCTTACGCGAGACTACCAACAAAACGCATAACAGGGTTCGCGAGTTCTCGCTTAGTCGAGACCTCCTTGCTTGAGTGAGACTGCCCTTCGCTCAAAGTGGGGTCTCTCGCCTGTGCAACAACAAAGCGAACCACAACAGGATACCACGAGTTCTCGCTTAGGCAAGACCCTCTCGCCTGAGCGAGATGCTTCATTGCTCAAAACGAAAGCCCTCCGCTTGAGTGAGAGCTCGAGTAACAACCTAGACAAGTTTCTGTTATTCTCGCCTAGGCGAGACAAGGTCACTTGGGCGAGATTATCAATTCTCGCCACTGTTCGTACCTGCATCAGCCACACGTACAAGCCCAACCACATAACAAGGTAGTCCATACATTCACAGTAGCATACAAGCCATACAATCGTGAAACAACAGCAAGGCAAGCAGAAAATCGAAATAAACAAGTAAGCCCTAACTTCCCTTACTTGGAAAAAGCTAGCCAAACGACTCTGACACCTAAGCCCACGAACACCACGGCTCCAGGAGAAGATTTACGAACTAGGATCAGCGGCACAGAATGAAAATGAGGATACCACAATGAACCTCTATCGAAAACACGAAAATAAGACTTAGAAAGGAGAAAGTATAGTTTGAGCACTAACTTACGTGAGATGGAATTGAATTTTGAGTTAGCGTGAGCAAGAAGGGGACCAAACCCTAGCAGAGCTTCTGATGAGGGAAAAAGGAGAGAGTAAGGTGGTTGTTTTTGGCAAAATGAGCTAAAATTAGAGGGTTAGGCTGGCTTAGGAGTTTTGGGCACCCTATGGGTCAATCTTAGGCCCAACTGATTAAGGCATGCCTTAAAACTTTAGGTTGCAAAAATAAAAGGGCCTTACACACGTGTCAAGTCATAATTGTGCCATGTATCAATGTCAGTGCCACGTGTCAGGTTGTGGTTGTGTTATTTTTTTTTCTTGTTCAATTTAGTCCCTATATTCATTATTGTTGTTCAATTTAGTTCCTATATTCGTTATTTTTGTTCATTTTCGTCCCAATTTTGGTTAAAATGAATCAATTTTGTCTCTCTCAAATGTACATAAAATTTAATATCTTTTATGAAAATTATACTAATATTTTTTTAAAATTAATATTTTTATTAATTATTTTTGAAATTCAATTATAAATTATTAAATTTAATTATAAATTTAATAAAATTTTTATATTTAATTGTTAAATAAAATACAATTATTTAAATTATTATAAGAATATAAATATTAATTTTTTTTTCTAATATTTATATTCTAAAATACTAATACTTTTAAAATTGATATTTAAAAATATTTCAAATATTATAAATATTTTAGAAAAGTAAAATAATATTAATAAAATTAACATTTAAATACAAAACATTAGATTTTAATTTAATATCTAAAATACAATAAAAATATTAAATATTTTAAATTTAAATGTCAAATTTAGATATGTTAATATATATTTTTAAAATATTTGATAATTATATTTTAATAATATTTTAAATAATGATATTCTATTTAACAATTCAATCTAAGAATTATATTTAATTTATAATTAAATATAATCATTTATAATTGAATTTCAAAAGTAATTAATAATAATATCAATTTTAAAAATTTATATATATAGTAAAGGATAAAACAAAATGGAATAAGAAAATAAAAAATTGAAAATAAAATTAAATAAATTAAATTAAACAAAATTGGATAAAATAAAATAAAAATAAAACAAGATAAAATAAAATAAAAAATAAAACAAAACAAAATAAAATAAAAATAAAA
>Ga0214544_1010373_pt1 | contig 13744 bp, 14 predicted proteins | sample CNSS3metaG_FD_160074 | JGI IMG/M metagenome (GOLD analysis project Ga0214544, IMG submission 160074) | Root nodule microbial communities from cowpea collected in UCLA plant growth center, Los Angeles, California, USA - CNSS3 | ecosystem: Host-associated > Plants > Roots > Nodule | place: USA...
ATCAAATCAATTTAACAAATATGAGGACCAAATTGAGATTCATACATTAATTTGACACGTGTCACCATATTAGATTGACACGTGGCACACTACAAAAGTGACACGTGGCATAAATATTTAAAAAAAATAAAAAAAATCTAAAATAAATTCAAAAAATTCAAAAAAACGAGGAGCTGACACGTGGCACCTACTTAACGGTGTTAGTTATCTACTAACGGAAAGGACCTAATTGATACTAATTTACAAAAATGAGGATCTAATTGAGACTAATAAAAATACGAGGACCAAATTGAGATTCTGCGACAAAAACGAGGACTAACAGAGTATTTTAACCTACTAATTATAAATCTATTTTTTTACTTACTTCTTTTGAAATAATTTTTTTACTTTACTTCTTTTGAAATAGTTTCACCTACAATCAACTTATTATTTTATTTTATTTTTCTAACCCATCACACCAAAATTTTACAAATTAAATTATTTTAACCATATAAATATACATTCGCTACATTTAAATTTTCTTTAAGAGTGTTTCAAAGGCCTTTGTTTGATCAACTCCCCACTTAAAGTCCACACCTTTCTTAACCAACTCATTTAAGGGGGTGCCTATTGTGCTAAAATGGGGCACAAACCTCAAATAGAAGCTAGTCAACTTTGAAAATATCTAAGCTCACTCACATTCTTAGGTGTAGGCCACACCTTGATAGTGACCACTTTTTCGTGGTCCACATGAACCGCAAAAAAACATTTTTCTTAATTAGTATAGAAGAACTCCTTCCTTAGGGTCTCTAGCACATTCTTAAATTATGCAAATGCTCTTCCCTATATAAGTTATAAACAAGTATGTCATCAATGTAGACCACTATAAACTTGCCAAAGTACTTTGTAAGCACATGATGCATGAGTCTCATGAATGTACTAGGCATTGGCGGTCCTTCATAAGAGAGCCATGGCTCCCCATTTTATTTATATTTTTTATATATATTTTTATATATTTTAAAATTATATTTATATATAACTATATTATTTATATTAAGTTTAAGAAAATTTCTAATAATTTATTTATATATTTTTAATTTGTATATCTTTATTGTTTAAAAATAAAAATCAATTTGATGGATGTTGATTAATAAAGTTAATAAAATCGATTATGGTTCCATCTCTGGTCATAATAAGATTATTTCTCAACAAGTCATCAAGAAAGTATTAAAGTAGAAAGAAAAGTAAGGAGATAAATCGAGAATGGAGATTGAAGAATAAAGAGATTGAAGAACGCGTTATCACAATATCTCTCATAAATCAATATTAGTATTATATTATGATTTATGCATCTTAAATTTATTATTCTCCTATTACAATGTTTCTTCCAAATTAAGTTTTATCCAAATTAGTATGAACCCTAATCATGATTTTAGGAATTATTTAATCAAATTGGCATGAATCTTAATTATATTTTTACCCAAATTAGTACAACCCTAAATTATGAAATTTAATGATTTTTTTGTTTTCTGCTGTATATGGTAAAATTTATGGATATATCTTGGGTTGCATTACAAATTCCGCTGCACATAATGAATTAGTTGGATAACCCTGAATTTGAATAAAAATTAGAATACATCTGTTACAAGATTCAATGAATTAGAAATATTAGAAATTGAGAAGTGCAAATGTGAATCACTCTATGAAAATGGTTTAAGTAGAAAAAATGAAGAATCTTTTATTTAACTAGAAAAAATAATTTATATATAAAAAAATTAAAGTTGGCGCTCCTAAAACTTTTATTCAAGTTCCGCAACTAGTACTAGGTGCATTGGTAAAACCAAAAGACATGACAAACCACTCATTGATATGTCCCTTATCTTTTGGGTTAGTTAATTGTTAGTTTTTAGATTAGATTAAGTTAGAGAGCATCTTAGGTTGGTTTTATAAATCTAGCTTAGTTCGGTGTTTTTAGAAATGAATATAATCTTACAATGGTTTTTAGTTTTCAGTTCTGTTTTCTTTAATGCATTAGGTAAGTGGTAAGTTTGAGTAGTTTAGTTAGCTTTTAGGATAATAGAATAAATTTTACGTAGTATAGTAATTAGTCTCGTGGCTTAGAGGTTTTAAAGTTACATTTTCAGCATTAGTTAAAGTTAGTTCTAGGTTATGGTATTATAATAAAAAAAATATTTTATATTAACGGTTATTTTGTAGCAGTTAAAGAAACAGCTAAAACTGTTTTTAGTTTTTGTCAATTTTTCTCATCGTCACAAAATTTTCTGTTATTGTAAATTTAATTATTTGGTTTTGTAAAATTTTAGCTTTTATATTCAATATTTCTCCTTCTGTCTTTTGTTTATGTGGAAATAAATAAGAGATGTCAGGGAACACAAGTAATGTATTACCCGAATCCTTGACCTCTCGAGCTGGCTCCTTCTTGACTTGTGCATGTTGTCTCCTAATGTAGGTGGTTTGGACCCTTAAGGGGTTACCTGTGGAAAGGGCTCCGACGAACAAGTCAGTAAAGGCTCTCAAAAGTCAAATATCAGATTAGGGAATTAATGAAAGCGTACCTTTAATTGTTGGGATCCACACGTATTTATAGAGTCATTAAATGTGTCTGCCCCTTCTTATGGGTTGGACCCCTTTTGAGTCATTTTGAGCCAATATTCAGATTCTCTGTGGGCCTAGGCTGAGCCCAAGTTCTAAGCATTTGTGAGAGGGCTAAGTTCAAAGTTATTAGCCCTATATTACAATGAGACATTTTATAGTAGGCGGCCTAGGCCGCTATGTAATCTTGTTTAGTTGACTATCCATCTATTGGTTTTATTATAAGACTATATGTAGGCGGTTTAGGCCGTATAGTTATCCAAGTTCGCCTAGGTATAGTACATCAATCCCCCAGCCTTTGGCGGGATATATATCGCGTCGAAGCTTTGGATGCTTATCAGTTTGGAGTAAGTGACGGGTTGTATCAATGCTAACGATGTATGTTCAACATGCTGGTCTGGTGATCTTTGGTAATACGAGTTATGTGACAATTTGCCTGTTGGTTTTGATAGTTCTGGGCAAGAAAACATTACTTCTTGGTATGGTATAGTAGTCCCCTAGTCTTGAGATGTCATGACCATTGCTAAGACTATGTCAGAAGTGATGGAGGTAGGTGAAGGGGTCTCAATTGTCAGGGGTCCTATCATAGGGATTTACGCAGCCATTTTTAGACGTGTGACGCTCGCATTCGTCGTGACATTTGTTGTGCTCATTGTTTGGGTGGGAAAAGTTTATAGTGGCTTAAATGTTGATTATAAATACAGGTGGTTAGAAATATTTGTTCATCCCGCTTCATTTGCAAAATTTTGAGAAAAGTGATTTGTGTGCGTGAAATTTGTTCGATACGTCCATTGTCTCTATCGTCATCTTAAATTTTGAAAAGGTATGTTAAGTGTTAGTAGTAGTGTGTCATCATCTAGTCCGGGTAGTGGGAGTGAACATTCAGGGGGAGAGGGTAGTGGTCGGTCAGGGAGTGAGGTTAGTGGCCAGTTGGTCGGTGAAGGGAGGATCCTAATGGAGGTGACTACTGAAACAAGGGAGGATCTGCCAGTGGAGATAGTAGAAAGCAGCTTGCCGGCAAGAGCCGGATACGGTTGGGTGGCCGAGGATGTGCGAACCCAACATTCTTTGTTCAGATGGTCCTGGCTGCTAAAATCTTGGCTAAATTGCATACCTGTTTTGGGGAGGAATATCAGGCGGGATATTGTGGCCTTGGACAGAGTAAGCGCGATTGACTATGTATGCCATGGCCAGGAGGAGCTTTAGAGGGGTTTTTCTACATGTATATGTGCCATTTCTCACAATTGTACGTGAGGTTGCTCTTTGATGACTTCACAATGGGGGTATTATGCTTGATGAATGTTGCCTCTACTCAGCTGCATCCCAACAACTGGGTGTATTTGCAGGCTTTTTGGATGTTGTGTCAGCCATTGTATTTGCAGCCGTCTCCTCAATCTTTCTTATATTTTTATGTTACTCGGCCCAAGAGTCTAACTACTTGGCTGTCGTTGATAAACAGGCCAGGAATAAGCAGACTAAAGGCTTTTACTCAATCGTTTAAGCACTTTAAAGATGTTTTCTTTAAAGTGGTAGTAAAAAAGCCGGGTCGTTCCTACTTTTATAACGACGATGGGAGTACGAAGTTCCCATTCAGTTGGACCGACAACCCTCGGCGTTATAAGGATATGAAAAGGGAGAAGTTATTAGTAGCTAACATGGAGGTGGTGGAGACCCTGATGAAGTTTAATGATAAGATACCCATTAAGGGCTTAGTTAGAGTTTATTTATCCATGCATCCCATTGTTGATTTAAAAGGTATCCTTTTATGTTTTAACTACTATGTTGTTTTTTAGGAAACTAACTGATGTTTATCGTTACTGCAGGTCATATGGCTCAACTAGGGAAGAAAAATTTGAATTTGTTTCAGACATTGTGGAAAAAGAAGGCTGCGAAAGCCAAAAGCGCTGGGAACACTAAGGTTCCTAACTTGCAAGATCCTCTGGTGGAGGTGCATGTCCACGAAGGTATGAAGAGGAAGGCGGAGGTGCTCGCCAAGCAAGGTGGTGGCAAAGATGTTAAGAAGGTGAGGGCTACCTTGTTGGGGCCGGGATCCTCTTCTGGTGCAAAGAAGCCCGAGGCCGGGCTGATCGAGTGGCCGGAGACTACCATCTGGCGTGATATTAAGATTAATCTGGCGGAGTCTCTAGTTAAGTTTATCGACAACATGGAACCCAACGCCATGGTCAAGGCTATGCTAGAGTTTAGCAACAAGGCCTTAATCTTTGGACATAGAGTAGGTAACTTGTATCAGAGAGAGTTGAAGGAGGGTAGTCGGTCCAAGGTAGAGGTGCTCAAAGAGGAGTTGAAGATCCAAGCCGACAAGCACGCAGAGAAGAAGGCGACTTGAAAAAAGGAGAAGGAGGAGTTGCTAAAGCAGAGGAAACAGTTGGGGTCATGTAGGGTCAGATGTTTAGATTCTGAGAAGAAGCTTAATGAAAAGATAAATGACCTGGAGAACGATTATGATGAATTGAAAGAGAAACATGACGGGCTTGAGAGCGAACTGGAAGACCTGAAGGGTCATATCATTCAGGAGCATATTAACAGCTTCCATAAGGGTTTGAGGTAAGCTACCTTTTTCCATAAAGATGTGGTTGATGGGCAACTTGTGAACGATTGATGAGAAAGTTTTTAGAAAATAATCGACAATTTAAGAAAACGACATAACAACTTTGATGTTCGACCTAGGCTCCTATTTGGGTAGGTGGTGGGGAATTTAGAAAATCACTAACGAATTTTGAAGAAACAATGCAATAATATTGATATTCGGCCCAGGCCACTTACTTTAGTAAGGGGTGAGGGGAGTTTTATGAAATAAAACTTTGGCAAGCTGTGTTCGACCCAGGCCGCTTACTTTGATAAGTGGTGGGGAACCTAAGAAATAAACTTAATAATTGATGTTCGACCTAGGCTGCTTACTTTGGTAAGTGGTGGGGAACTTAAGAAATAAACATAGTAATCAATGTTTGACCCAGGCTGCTTACTTTGGTAAGTGGCGGGGAACTTAAGAAATAATGTTAATAATTGATGTTCAACCTAGGCCGCTTACTTTGGTAAGTGGTGGGAAACTTAAGAAGTAAACTTGACAAACTGTGTTCGACCTCGGCCACTTACTTTGGTAAGTGGTGCAAAACTTAAGAAATAATGTTAATAATTGATGTTCGACCCAAGCCGCTTACTTTGGTAAGTGGTGGGGAACTTAAGAAGTATACTTGACAAACTGTGTTCGACCCAGGCCGCTTACTTTGGTAAGTAGTAGGGAACTTAAGAAATAATGTTAATAATTGATGTTCAACCCAGACCGCTTACTTTGGTAAGTGGTAGGAAACTTAAGAAGTAAATTGCGAATATGTTGAGTGAAGGAAAAACCCTTTGCTTTTATTCATGAAGTTTGGGTGCCTTGTTAAAAACTCCCTGGCCAAAACCCTCCTTAGGGAAAAAATGCCAAGTGAGGAAAAAGAGTACACCCAGGGTTACAAACTGTGTTCATGACATTGATAGGATTAACTAAAGTAGAACTTTAAGTTAGATACATTCCACGTGTTTGGTATCTCTTCTCCTGATAGTTGCTCGAGCTTGTAGGTGCCTCCTCCTGCATCCTCTCGTATTTGATATGGTCCATCCCAATTGGTTGAGAACTTGTACTACTAGCCATTCTCTAAACTAGGTCCCCTTTGACGAACATTCGTGGGCATAGGTTTGAGTTGTATTTTCTGGTCGCCCTCTGTTTTACCGCTATATTCCGGATTTGTGCTTTTTCTCGTAACTCAATTAACAAGTTTAGGTGGGTGCATAGGTTTTGTTGGTCCTGGTTGTGGTCGTATACTTGCCGGCGTAAGGAAGGTTCTCCAATCTCGACCAATATCATTGCTTCTGCCCCATAACCAAGCTAAAGGGGGATTCGTTGGTGGTGGATTGAGGGGTGCATTTGTAGGCCCAGAATACTTCCAACAAATCCTCTGGCCATCGACCTTTTGCGCCATCTAATCCTTTTCTCAATTCGACCAGTATGACCTTGTTGGCGGCCTCAGCTTGTCCATTGGTTTGTGAGTGTTCTACTGAGTTGGTGATGTGTTTGATTCATAGTTCGGTGTAGAATTAGACGAGTTCCTTATCTATGAATTGCCGACCATTGTTGGTTATGATAGTGTGCGGGACTCCATAGCATCATATGATGTCCTTTCATACAAATTGTTGGACTTGTTGTGTTGTTATTGTGGCAAATGGCTTAACCTTTATCCATTTCGTGAAATAGTCAATGCTAGCTATGAGAAATTTCACTTGTCCTTTCCCTGTGGTGAATGGTTCCAAGATGTCCATTCCCCATTTTGCGAATGGCCACGGGGAGAGTATGAAGTGCAATTGTTCTTGTTTCTGGTGAATGACATTGCCATGTTTCTGACGTGGTATGCATATCTTGACGAAGACTTGATAGTTCGCATCCATGGTGGGCCAGAAGTAGTCGGCTTTAAGTATTCTGGTAGTCATGGTCTGTGCCCCTGAATGGTAGCCGCATATTCCTTCATGTATTTCTCTAAGTATATATTTAGCTTGCTCCTTTGTGACACATTTAAGCAAGGGTTATCCATATTCATGTTTGTATAACTCGTCGCCTATCATCATGTATCGTGCTATTTTTGCTAGCCATCCCTTGTCGGTGTTGGGTGGAGGGTTTCCAATTGTCAGCGTGGCCCAGGTTAAGGCAAATGTTTGTTGTTGATGGTGCGGATAGCGTTTGTTGTAGAAGGGACTTATGCCTTCCTTTAAGTTTAGTACTTGCTAGCTTGGACAAGACGTCTGCTTGTACATTCTCTCCTCTCGGGATGTGCTGGATGCGTACCTTGTCAAAACCGGATTTCATGATATTGCGGATCAGGTGAAATTGGAGGAGATTTGCATCTTAATTTGAAACTCGTCATTGAGGTGGCCAATAGTGAGCTTGGAATCTTTTTTGCATACTAGTGAGCGTACTCCGACTTCGCGCGCTAGTGATAGGCCAACGAGGATGGCATCGTACTCGGCCTGGTTGTTGGAGGTTTTAAAGGTGAAATGTATGGATTTTTCGATGAGGATGTGGTTAGGGCCTTCTAGGACGATACCAGCACTTGTGCCTCATGGATTGGAGGAACCATTAACGTAAAGTGTCCACTGGTCCTCTTCAGGGATTTGTTGGAGGTCGTTAACAAAGTATAGTAGACACTGGGCTTTGATGGGGTCATGTGGTTCGTAACGGATGTTGAATTCGGAAAGTTCCATGACCCAAAATGACATTCGTCCGGCAAGGTTGGGTTTTTGGAGGATTTTATGGATAGGGTAGTCAATTTTGACAATGATATGGTGGTTTTGGAAGTATGGGCGTAGCCGTCTTGCTGCATGTACTAAGGAAAGGGCTAGTTTTTCTACCATTTGGTATCTGGTTTCAGGGTCTTGCAAGGTTCGACTGATGAAGTATATTGGATGTTGGGTCTCGGCAAATTCTTGGACCCGGGCGGCACTGATCGTATAATCTGTGGCGATAATATATACCAGTAGTGGGAGGTTTATGTCTGGTTTGTGAAGTATTGGAGGGGATGTAAGGGTACTTTTGAGGTCTTGGAAATTTTTTTCACAATCATCATTCCAAGAGAACTTTGCGGATTTTTTGAGAAGTTGGATGATAGGTCGGGTTTGTTCGACAAGTTTGGGAAGAAATCTGGATATGGCGGTGAGGCGACCTACTAGGCGCTACACTTCTTTGACGTTGGTTGGTTTGCACATTTTGATTATCGCTTTGCATTTTTAGGGTTGGCCTCAATTCTGCGTTGTGTGAGCATGAAGCCTAGGAATTTTCCATTGTCGACACTGAAAACATATTTTTCGAGGTTAAGTGTGAGGTTATACTATCGTAGAGCGAAAAATACTTCGGACAAGTCTTGTGTGTGTTGTAGGTGGCTGGGTGATATGACAACCATGTCATCAACGTAAACTTCAACACATTTGCCCTTCAAATGGTTGAACACTTTGTCTATTAGCCTCTGATAGGTAGCGCCTGCATTTTTGAGTCTCATGGGCATGACTTTATAAAAATAGTTTGCGTCATCAGTAATGAATGCGATTTTGTTCATGTCGACTGTGGCCATTGGTATCTGTCAACACCCAATTTCATCCAGGTGAATAAATTTATTTTCAAAAAAAAATAAAACAAATAAAAAAGGGTTTTTTAGTTAATGGAAAATATAAAAAAATGTGAAACAATTTTTTCTTCAAAAAGATTTTCAAACATCAACTTTAGAAAAAAAAGAGAAAAAAAAAGGAAAAAAAAAGAAGAAAAAAAAAGGAGGAAGAGCCCAATTTGTTATTAATTTTCATGAGTCCAATAACTCAAATATTTTCTACCTTTGTTCTGATAGAGAAATTAATTATATAATAATAATTAGAAGCAATATCTCTTCAAATGGTAAGAATCAATATTATTAATTGGAATTAATTTTGTGCTCTGATTTGCTGCGATTTGATACTCATAATTTGCTACTATCATGACCAATTCCTTCCTTATATTGTTCGTTACAATTAAGGCTGAGATTGCATTGACATTGCAAGTTGTGAATATAAATACGCACTCTTTCATGACCGAAAATCGAAAAAAGAATTCTCTACACTTCTATAATTCTTTCCCATCACCACTCTCACATACACACCTCCTTTTTTATCTCTCTTTAAAAAAAAAAAACATATTGAAGGAGGTAGAAAAAAAGAAGAAGAAAACATTCTTTACACTCTCTCTTTCTCTCATTACCACCAACATAGACAATGAAATTTTTTTAAGGTACGTCACTCTCAATTCTTTCATCTTTTGATTTAGTTTTTTCAATTTTCATTCTTTTTTTTAAATCATAAAAAATATTTTTTTCCCTTTCTTTATTGTCTGCCCAGCCGCTCGCATTGCATGACATCCAATTTAGACTTTCGATTTTTTTAATATATACAAATGATCTAAAAATAAAATATAACTTTCTTTGTTTACTCTTTTATATGTATTTGGTTGCTCACGTCGCAATGACATCTACAACTACTCTAAAATAACTTTAAAAAAATATTAAAAATTTATAAATGATTAAAAAATAAAAAAATAAAAGATTAGAAAAAAAATTATTTGAAGTGTCTATCCGGCCGCTCGCGTCGCATGACACCAATTTTAAAATAATAATAAAATTTAAATAAAAAGATTTTCAAAATTATAAAACAAATTAAATCATTTTCAAATAATTTTCCAAATAGATTTTTTAAAAAGAACTACGTAACCCTGATTCTCCATTCACATGGAGATATGTAGGAGCGAGAAGTAATCTTCGTCGGGCCCAAACAATCGAAAAAATAGTTTTGTTGTTTTTTATACATTCTTTTATTAATATTTTTGGGGAAAATTAAATATTTTGAAAAACCACATAACTTTTGCATATTTAATTAAAGGTACTTTCTTAGGACGGACATTGTGGGGTGCTAATATCTTCCCCACGCGTAACCGACTCCCGAACCCAAAATCTGGTTTTTCGCAGACCTTGCTCTTTTTTATGGTTTTCCATAGTTTCCTACAATAACTATGATGGCGACTCCAAACTCTATTTTTACAAATTTTAATTTTTGATTCGTCGTCGCGTCGCGATTTCGGTTGTGACAGATGGCGAGTCCACTGGGGATGCTAGAGAGTCAGACCATTTAGTTGGATGTGCAAAATTGATGTGGTTTTTCTTCATATTTTTTCTTTCTCATTTTTTTGGGTATGTGTTTTTTATCTTTTTTTTATATTTAGAATAATTGTATGTGTATATTCTTCTTTATTTTGGTATTTGGAATAATTGTCAGGTGTGGGTTTAGGTATACATTGTGTTCTCCCTTCACACACACACATTTTATTCATTACATGAGTGGGGCCCTATACCCGGATCTGAGTTGCTTAGAATTAGAGGGGATTGTGTAGCAGTGTCATAGTGGATGTACTTCCCAAGTGGTCATTGTGAAAACCCCAACTAGAGTTTGTTTGCTTCATTGGTACTCCCACTTCTTGTTGTTTACCAACTGTCGTGGGAAATGCCATGAAGTGGGCCATAGCTCTAGTGACCTTGATATTTAGGTATTAGAGAACTATCCTTGTGAGCACATATACTTTCCCTTAGAACTTTAAGCATCAAACTCATGTTAAATAACGACACTAAAGGGAGACTATTTGCGTCCTTTACCCTCACCTTTTCTTGTATATAATAATAAGTTCATCACAATCACACCATTAAAAAAAGAAAAAAATGCCTCCTAAGATGTAAGCATGTATTTCATTAGCATATCAATGAATAAGTGCTCTATGATGCACAAACATGCATTTGCATTCCCATTCTGTGGTTATCCATGGTACCATGTTCATAGTTTCAACACATAACATGCATATGCATAATTTAAACAAAACAAAAAAATGCACTAAAATAAATTCAAATTGTGTCCCCTTTTGCTTGTCACCAATTTCTTGGAATATTTCTAAATAATAAAACATTCTTTGGTCAAATCAATGGATTGAATAAAGAGATAAAATTTGTTTGTTATCATGTCTTTTAAAGCATTATATAGTTTTGCATACATGAAATTGCTCAAATCTATTTTCCTTTCCATCTCTCTTCCACCATAAACCTTGTTTTCTTTTCCATGGAGAATTATCATAAAAGGGACACATCTTAGAAAAGGATTACCATAAATTCTCTGAACACACAGAAAAACAAAAGGAAGAAAAGTTCGCTAGACTAACAACTTTGAAGGACAGTCTAGGCAAAAAATAAGACAAAAAAAAGTGAAAAAAAAAGAACAAAACAAGGGACATCCTGTTACATGAACTAAATGATTTCCCTCTGAATTAAATTTTTTGTTGAGAAAAACAACCATGATTTGAAATGATGTGTGGCCATGTTTCTTTATCAAAAAAAAAAACAAAAGTGATTATCCTTTGCTATCCAATTTGAGCCTTCCAAAAAATTTCTTTCAAACTACCCTAAACAAGGATCACCCTCCCACTGAGGGTTGACATAATGTTTGCATTTATTTCATCTAACTAGTAGTTCACCAATACAAAAATATCAACAACAAAAAAAGAAATATTATTGGTCATATCAAGAAAGATATAAAAAAAGGTGAACGAAATGAAGTCAAATAAATATTGAATGAAACATTATTCAAAGATCCTTGTTTGAAACAACCCTCACATCACTTGTTTGGGCCTTTACTATCATTCACTTCCATACCCCTATCCTTGGCCACGATACAAGCCTAATAAAGTCCACACAGATAAAAGATTGGTTGTTATCTTTCGAAGATTTTAATTTAGAAGAAAAATTTGATTTGCTAACAAGTTTGTTCTATAAAAAAGGTAAAAAAAAAAGATTGAATAAGTGTGTTCAGAGATTTTCTTTTAAACATCGGGGCAGTTTATGTTTTTTTGACATGTTTTCAAAGCTCCAAAATCAATACAGGCAATCAAGCAATCTGGTTAAAATTGGGTTGTCCCCTTTCAATTCATTCTTCATGAAACTTCATCTTTGCTCCTACAGTATCCTCTGCTCTAAGCCTAAACCTTGACCAACCTTAACATAGTCCATCTTTATCAATCTCAAACCCAAATTGGGGTAGTCACTTTGTTTGTGATTCATATATTCTCATCATTCATTTTGAATTGGGGCATTTATTTATATTGAAGATTGTGATCACATTAGGGGCAACTTGTGAAGACCCTATCATTTTTCCACCTCCTCAACTGGGAAAAACCAAACACGCTTTTGCACCATAAGACCATCCTAGACTCTCATACTAGGGGCAAATTTTTGAAGTCCCCATCATTTTCTTCATTCCATCAGTAACTGGGGAAAACCCAAACACATTTTGTGCCCCAAGACCAATTCAAATTGGGGCAACTCCTTAGTTAATCTTTATCACCTCATCCAAACCTTTTCAAGCCCTTGGCAATTTCATGCATGTCATTCAAATAGTGTTTCAAAGAAATGATTAAAAAAGTGTTTGTTAGTAAATTGATTAGACCAGGAAATGATTTAGAAAAGTAAAAAAAAATCAAAGTAGAATGACTCCATGAATTAGAAATAACAATGAAATGAGAATCAATTCGAATATTGTTTTCAAAAAAATGCAAAAGAAAAATTCATACATCATACTAAGTCATGCATACATGAGTAATTCATCTTTTTTAATAAAGCAAAATTCACCCATGCATCCACGCATCCATGCATGCATCATCGTCTAAGTTTAAAAAGAAAATCATAGCATGTCATACATCATCAATGATTCATAATGTGTGCATATGCATAACTCCTCCAACATTTCTTAGATTTATGAAGAAATGAAAAAATGAAAAATAGAGCAAATTCCACTCATGCATTCACGCATCCATTGAAGCATATCATATAGTTTCAAAAAGAAAATCATAACATTTCATGCATCATCAAATCATTCATCATACTCCACAAAATCATTGAAAATCATTTACAAAAAAAGAGAAAAAGTCAGAAACGATATTTTTTGTTTAAGTCTCAAAAACGTTAGGCATTCACTTGGTGTTTGTCGACAGTTCAAAAGCAAAATTCAAGTTCTCCTTTTATATATATCAAGACCCTCTGCGAGGCAATGGTCATTGATTTCCTTTTCTTCACATCAAGACCCTATGCGATGCAATGGTAATTGATCTCTTTACATCGAGGCCCTCTACGAGGCAATGGTCATCGATCTCTTTACATTAAGACCCTCTGCAAAGCAATGGTCATTGATTTCTTATGTCACTTCGAGGACCTCTGCGAGGCAATGGTCATCGATCTCTTTACATCAAGACCCTCTGCGAGGCAATGGTCATTGATCTCTTTACATCAAGACCCTCTGCGAGGCAATGGTCATTGATTTCTTATGTCACACCGAGGCCCTCTGCGAGGCAATGGTCATCGATCTCTTTACATCAAGACCCTCTGCGAGGTAATGGTCATTAATTTCTTATGTCACATTAAGGCTATCTACGAGGCAATGGTCATTGTTTTTTTTTTCGGATCGGGACCCTCTACATGGTAATGGTCATCGAATCCTTTAGATATAGACCCTCTCCTCGGGATTGGTCTAATCTCTTTTTCAAAAAGTCAAA
>Ga0214544_1010374_pt1 | contig 13742 bp, 20 predicted proteins | sample CNSS3metaG_FD_160074 | JGI IMG/M metagenome (GOLD analysis project Ga0214544, IMG submission 160074) | Root nodule microbial communities from cowpea collected in UCLA plant growth center, Los Angeles, California, USA - CNSS3 | ecosystem: Host-associated > Plants > Roots > Nodule | place: USA...
CCAAAGTGTTACTTGCCTCCAAAAAAAGATTTCCAAAGCAAGATGGACATCACCATTCTTCCTTCTCTTCCAAGGCTCAAAAGGAAGACCCAATGCGCAAGCATGAGAGGAAGAATGGTCTAGAAAATAGGGATGGCCTAACCAAAGCTAGGGGTAATACCCTTTGAAAGGATGGAACAAGAGCTCATAAAAGGGAGGTGCAAATCCTCCCCCAAATCAAGTCAATCTCCATCTACAAAGGCTTCAAGAATTTGTGGTCAAATTCTCTCCAAGTTGACGCAGGCCCCTCAGGACCTGCTAACATCACCCCGGATCTAGCAGCCATCCTAGACTGTCAAGCTAAAACGCAACAGGAACTGGCTGACTTGAAGAAGCACAATGCTGATGAGATGAAAGCACTGCGACAGGAGAACTCTCGCCTAAGGCGAAAGATTGAAGTCGATCCCACTCCAAAGGGAAAGGCCAAGGAAACATCTGATGTCGCAGGGTCCCCAGCTTTCCAGCCTACTGAAGAGGAAAGCGAGTACAATCCTACCCCGCACACCTTTACCACCACCCAACAAACTCCCATCCTATCAACCCATCCTACTCACTTCCACTCCACCCTCCCAGGAAATACTGCAGCTCCCACCCCCGCCGCCACCCTGCCCACCACACACATCCCGCCCTACAACATGCCCACCACCCTACACACCATTCATATCCCATCCTACAACCCTCACAACCTCCTTACTACCCATATCCCTCCTCACAACTTCACTTCCACTTTTCCCACCCTCGTCCACCATCCCATCTCTCCTCAGCCGCTCCCATCTCACCAACCCAGGCGCCGTCACCCTTTCACCGACTTCATCGCCAACACCCCCTCCCCACCTAGTGGAAACCTTTCACATTGGAGTGTTACACTGGTGAAACCGACCCCGATGAACACCTTAAAGTCTACATCACCCACATCGCCCTCTACACTTTCCATGATGTCATTTTTTGCAAAGTCTTTCGTACCACCTTGAAAGGCCCTACCTTCGAATGGTTTACCACCCTCCCACATACTCCATTGAGAGCTTCGACACCCTTTCCCACATGTTTACTACTCACTTCGCCGACAGCCGCCCACATCAAACTACAACAATATCACTCCTCGGCATCAGACAAGAACAAGACGAGACGCTATGGGCATTCATTGATCGATTTAGTAAGGCTGCCCTTCGCACACCACACCTCAACCAAGAAATGATACTTCAGTGCATGGCGTTCACTCTTAAACCTGGCCACTTCACCAACAACGTCTACCTACACCCACCCGCCTTCATGCATGAGTTGAAACTGCGTGCTGCTGATTACGTCCGTATGGAGGAAATGCAAACTCTCCATACAAAATTTTGCAATGACTACGCACCCTCTACTGTCAACCCCACTACACAACCTCCCCACCCTGACCCGAGACCTTGAGAACCCCGCCAACCCCGCTTCACCAGATACGCCCTCTAAATGTTCCCAGATCCCGCCTCCTTGATGAGGCCTTACAGGCCGACCTCATCCCATCACCACGCAAGACCACCACTCCCCCCAATGCGGACATGACTAAATATTGTCGCTATCACCGAAACCACGGCCATACCAAAGAGGAATGTAAAGCACTCCAAGATAAAATTTAAGAACTGGTTCGTGCTGGCCATTTCTGCCACTTTGTCCGAAAAGATGACCACTCCTTCCGATCCTATCACCCTCCTCGTTCTGACCACTGACGCCCTCCCCACGACTCTCGCCATGATAAACGTCCAAACCAACCTGAAACCATGACCCCCAACCGGCTCGTACCGATGTCACCCCCGTCGACCCTCCCCTGTGCGTTACTATCAACACAATCTCTGGTGGTTTTGCGAGTGGAGGATCCACGTCGTCGGCCAGGAAGAGACACCTCCGCCATATCCAATCCATCAACCATATAACTCATTCTCATCACAAACGTTGCATGCCCCCCATAACCTTCACGGACGACGATTTTCAAGGCCTTGATCACTAACAAGATGACCCTATGGTCATCACCGTTGAAATAGAAAACTATGCAGTCAAGAAAGTCCTCATTGACCAAGGCAGCTCTATTGACATCCTCTATTGGGATACGTACCAAAAACTTCAACTCCCAGACACTACCATGGTCCCAAACGACGAACTGGTTTATGGCTTTTCCGGGGAGAAAGTGATAACGCTGTCGTTGACGCGATCAAATTAATACTACTTATCTATAACAACTTCAGTATTGTTAAGAAAGTAGTCAACAAAATAGAAAGGGTAAAGTAACCCTAAGTCGTCTCCCAACGAACACAGAATTGATTTTTAACAAATTTGTTCTTATAAAACTATACAAAAGAGTTAGTCAAATAAAATAATAAAAATATGAGGGATAAAGATAAACAGGAAAGAAATAGAAAAGATAAAAACAATAGTAAAGTAAATAGATTGATTCCATTGCTTTTTCAAAATAGATTCATCATCGGTTATCTAAAGATTATTGCTCAATTAATTATTATTGTAGATTTACAAATTAATCAATGTAAAGTCTCAATTAATTTGTTGGCGTCCTCGCTTTTAACCAAAGTACAATCTCAATTAAAAGTGAGAACTTTTAGATTATCCACAATAAATTCAACCAAAGTACAGTCTCAATCAAATTTACTATGCCTAATCATGTCTAGTCTTTTATCTCCTCGCCAAATAAAAAGCTTAATTAATCAAAGTAAAGTCTCAATTAATTTTAGTTAGAGTAAATACCTTTAATCAAAGTAAAGTCTCAATTATTGGTAAAAACTCATTCAATCACATGAAAGTTTTTAAATAAAATCAAAGTCTCAATTAAATTTAAAAACCCTTGGACTCATATGACCAACATACATATAGATTTAAAATCATTACTTCTTACGTGATTTAAAGATAAAAGACATAGATGAATGAAAACCTCAAAAATAATAAAAAGAACAAAGAATTTATTTCATTCTAACCTCAAAATCCATAATGAGATTACAATGGAATCAACCCAAGAAGTTTATCACTCCATGAAACACAAAATAAAATAAAGAAAGAAGAATGGAGAGAAGAAAAGAGAGAGAAAGAAATTAGGCCCCCCTAAGGGTTCCTAAATTCTAAAGTATCGAGCTTGTCCTTTTTCTGCTTCTCCCTTGGTCTCTTTATATAAGAATTGGACTGGGATTTTCTGTTGCTAAAACCTCTCAAATATCTTTTAAAATACAAATAAAGATAAATATTCAAAGATATTTGGCGAGGTATAGACTATTTAACAAATATAGTTAGTTAATAATTTATGATATAATTAAATTAATTAATTATTTAAAGATATTTGATAAATTATCACCAAATAATATTTGTATTAATTTTCTAAATAGACCATTTTCAATTCTGTAGTCCAATTTTGTAGAGAGATCCAAAAATATCAATATTTGCAGTTAAACCCCTATTGTTTGACCAGTCTTTGACCATATTTGAATATTTGACCAGAGTTGACTGTTTGACAAGGTTTGACCAGTTTGACTGTGCAATAGCAGACTCACACGTGACAGCTCCTTCTCTCTCCAGAATTAGGGTTTCACTCTCACACTCTTCTCCAACAAAACTGCTACGTGATGACGGTTGCGGCTGCCGTTTTTCGATGATGAAGGCGCGGTGTGATGGTGGTGCTGCTGGAATTGTAGATCTGCGGTGGAGATGCAGAAACACTACAGTGGTGACTGATGCATGGAGGCTCAAAATCCGAAAAGACGCTGGCCTCTCGTGGATGGAGAATTTGATGCACGTACATATGCGAGAATGGTGATGCCTTCTTCTTCTCCAGCAACGTGGCTGCTACTCCGATCTGGTGTGCTCGCGAATGGTGCATCGTTCAGGGGAGGTCCATGGTGGCTCCAAGGCGCAGTTGCAGGTGCAAGCGTTGCACAGTTTTCCGGCAAGGATGAAGCTGCGCGTTGTACGCGGATCTGCTGTGATTCGTTGATGGTGATGCAGGTGCGTGATGATGATGAAACTGTGGTGGCAACCGCAAGGTTTGTGGTTGGCAGTGTGAAGAAAGTGGTGGAGAACAATGGCGACTGCTGGCGAGATCCATGGTGGCTGCCGTGATGTAATGTGAGGCTAGGGTTTCTAGTTTGTGCGAGAGATGGAAGATGATGACGTGGCGCCATTTCATTGGCCGAATTTTGAGTTGTTGGGTCATGACACATGTCAACATGTGGTTGGACAGATTTGAAAGTTAGGGATTGCCACATGGCATGATCTGAATGAGTTGGGTTTAAGTGGTTGGAGGGGTGTAAATATACATATTAGGGGTGAAAAATAGGCTTTTGGTGAGATCCATTTAGAAAGAGGAGAGTGTATAAGTAAAAATTGGGATGTAAGAGTGATTTTTCCTGAACTTAATGATTTTAGCCTTATTTAAAGGTGATTTCTAACTTCAATCAATTTATTTTCCCACCTTGAATGAGCTTAATCTTAATTTCAGCTGCATCAACAAACGTTAAAATATCCAAAATAATTTATGCAGCTAAAAATCACTTTTTAACACATTTTTATCACACAAGCTTAAACAGCCTAATTATCAGAATTGTTAATTAAATCACTCTTTAAACACATAAATTCAATTAAATACCCAGAATTAAACACTGAATGAGGGCAAAAATACGCACTCATCAGAAAGTTTCCACTCGCGGCTACATTGACCTCCATACCGTCTTCCGCGATGGCGCCCAAACAAAGACAATTCTTATCCGCTTCCTTATCGTCGACGCACCTACATCTTATAACGTACTCCTCGGCCGCCCTTCGTTCAACACTCTTGGCGATGTTGTTTCCACACCTCATCTGGCCATGAAGTTTCCCTCCCCATCTGGCGACATCCTCACCATTCATGGCGACCAACGCCTTGCACGCGAATGCTACATGGCCAGCCTACGCCCACAACTTCCCATCCTGCAAACTAATCATATTAGCGACCACCCAGCTCTGAGATCGCCTTGTCTAGTGACGATCTAGATCCCAGAGTGGGTCGGGATGTCCGCCTTGAACCTGTTGAAGAAACCACCCCCTGGAGCTCCCTAATGGCCGCACCATCAAACTCGGTACTAGGCTAGAATCTGAACAATGTGACATCATAACACCCACCCTTGTCAGCAACATGGACCTCTTTGCTTAGTCAGTTGTTGACTTACCTGGAGTTGACCCTCAAGTGGCATCCCACAAGTTATCCATTTACAAGGAGGCCTAGTATGTCTCCCATAAAAAGCACAAACTTGGCGAGGAACGACGCCTAGCGGCCAAGGCCGAGGCCGATAAGTTGCTAAATGCGGGGTTTATTGAAGAAGCCCACTATACCATTTGGCTCTCTAACGTGGTCTTGGTCAAGAAAGCCAACGGCAAGTGGCGAATGTGTGTTGATTACACGGATCTTAACAAAGCTTGTCCAAGAGACGCCTACCCCTTACCCAATATTGTCCGACTTGTCGACGGCGCAGCCGGTAACAAGGTCCTCAATTTTCTTGATGCATACTCCGATTATAACCAAATTCCCATGGCCGCATCCGACATGAACAAAACCGCCTACATCACAAACGACGCCAATTACTTCTACAAAGTCATGCCATTTGGTCTTAAAAACGCAGGAGCAACCTACCAACGACTGATGGACAAAGTCTTCAGCCATTTAATGCGCAAATGTGTCGAAGTATAGGTTGACGACATCGTTGTCAAATCCCCAAGCCATCACCAGCACGCTCAGGACTTATCAACAGTCTTCTCCGCGTTAAGGTAATACAACCTTCGCCTCAACCCCGACAAATGCGTTTTTGGTGTCAACCGCGGCAAATTCCTTAGATTCATGCTGACCCAACGCGGCATAGAGGCTAACCCTAAAAAGTGCAACGCGATCATTGAAATGCGAAGCCCCACCAGCGTCAAAGCAGTACAACGCTTCATAGGACACCTCACGACCATTTCCCGCTTCCTTCCCAAACTAGCCGAACAAACCCAATCCATCATACAGCTGCTCAAAAAATCTGCCAAGTTCACGTGGAATGATGATTGTGAACAAATATTCCAAAAGCTAAAAACCAACCTCACCTCACCACCCATCCTCCATAAACCGGATACTCATACACCCTTATTGGTCTATATCACCGCCACAGATCACACCATAAGCGTCGCGCTGCTTCAAGATGTCAGCGGCACCCAACATACTGTTTACTTCGTCAGTAGAACCCTACAAGACCCCGAAACCAGGTACCAGATGGTGGAAAAGTTAGCCCTATCCCTGGTACACGCAGCCTACCGCTTATGCCCATACTTTCAAAATCATAACATTATCGTCAAAACCGACTACCCAATTCATAAGATATTGTAGAAACCAGACCTTGCAGGGTGGATGTCGTCTTGGGTTGTTGAGTTATCCGAATTCAACATCCGATACGAACCTCACGGCCCCATCAAAGCTCAATGCCTTTTAGACTTTGTCAACGATCTCCAACAAACTCCTAAAGAGGACCAATGGACACTTTATGTTGATGGTTCGTCAAACCCGAAGGGGGCAGGTACTGGCATCGTGCTAGAAGGCCCTAGCAATATCCTCATCGAAAACTCCCTCAATTTTGCCTTCAAGACATCTAACAACCAAGCCAAGTACAAAGCCACCATCGCCAGCTTATCCCTAGCCCGCGAGGTTGGTGTCAAGTAGCTAACATGCAAAACCGATTCCAAGCTTACCGTGGGCCATTTAAATGACGAGTTCTAGATCAAAGACCCTATCCTCCTACAATACTATCACCTGGTTCGGAAAATCGTCCAGTTCGCTTTCGAACAAGTCTGCATCCAACACATTCCCAGATCCAAAAACGTCAGAACCGACATATTGTCCAAACGAGCCATCACCAAGTTAAAAAGCCACCACCGATCACTATTGCAACAAACGCTATTCGCCCCCTCCATCATAAATACTTGCCATACCCTAACCCCACACCAAGTCGACAATTGGACAACTCCCTACATCCAATACCTCCAAACCAGTAACCCCCCACCTGACGTTGACAGGACTTGGACAACTAAAGTCGTAAGGTACACGATGATAGGCGATGACCTATACAAACGCGGATACGGTAAACCACATCTTAAATGCGTCACTGTAGAACAAGCTCAGTACATCATTAAAGAGTTACACGAAGGCATATGCGGCTATCACTCTGGCACACGCACCATGACTACCAGAATCCTTCGCGCCAGTTACTTCTGGCCGACCATGGAGGCAGACTGCCAAGACTTCGTCAAAAAATGCATACCATGCCAGAAACATGGCAACCTTATCCACCAGAAACAGGAGCAGCTTAACTTTATATTATCCCCGTGGTCATTCGCAAAGTGGGGAATGGACATCCTCAGCCCTTTCTTCCCCCAGCAAAGGTCAAGTAAAGTTCTTAATAGTAGCCGTCGACTACTTCACCAAGTGGATAGAAGCCAAACCTTTAGCCACCATTACAGCCTAGCAAGTCCAACAATTCGTTTGGAAGGATATTATATGCCGGTATGGCATCCCACATACAATCATCACCGACAATGGCAGACAGTTTATAGACAAAGAACTTGTTAAATTCTATATCAGCCTAGGCATCAAACATGTAACCAGCTCTGTTGAACACCCACAGACCAATGGACATGACAAGGCATTAAATAATGTTATACTAGTAGAACTACGTAAACGGTTGGACAACGACAAGGGCCGATGGCTAGAAGAATTAGTGGAAGTGCTATGCGCCTACAAGTGTACCCCTCAATCAGCAACAAACGAATCTCCATTCAGCCTAGTATACGGCGTATACGCCATGATACCCATTGAAATTGGTGAACCATCTCTGCGCCGAGAACTATACGACCCAGTCCAAAATCACCAAAACATGACCACCCACCTCAACCTCCTACCCGAGTTAAGAGAAAAAGCCCAAATACGCAACTTAGCTGCCAAGCTGCGAGTGGTCAGAAAATATAATGCGAACCTATGCCCAAGATCGTTCGCAAATGGGGACTTAGTTTGGAGAATGACCAGCAGTGCAAGAAAGAAGGATGGCAAGTTCTTCGCCAATTGGGACGACCCATACCGAATACGTGAAGATGCTGGAGGAGGAGCGTATAGGCTTGAGCAGTTATTGGGAGAAGAAATACCCAATACATGGAATGTGTCTCATCTCAAATTTTGCTTTAGTTAAAGACATGTATTGTAGTGCACACTTGTAACCCTGGGTGTATTCTTTTCCCTCACCTGGTATTTTTTCCCTAAGGAGGGTTTTGGCCAGGGAGGTTTTAACGAGGCACCCCAAATTTCATGAATAAAACAAAGGGTTCTTCACCTCACGACTACTCCTTACCTCATTTCTAGCACACTTTTAGTTCCTCACCCTTACCACAAGTAAGCGGTATGGGTCGAACACCCTTAACTTGATGTTAATCCGTTTTAAGTTCCCCACCCTTACCACAAGTAAGCGGCCTGGGTCTAACACCCTTAACTTGATGTTAATCCGTTTTAAGTTCCCCACCCTTACCACAAGTAAGCGGCCTGGTCGAACACCCTTAACTTGATGTTAATCTGTTTTAAGTTCCCCACCCTTACCACAAGTAAGCGGTCTGGGTCAAACACCCTTAACTTGATGTTAATCCATTTTAAGTTCCCCACCCTTACCACAAGTAAGCGGCCTGGGTCGAACACCCTTAACTTGATGTTAATCCGTTTTAAGTTCTCCACCATTACCATAAGTAAGCGGCCTGGGTCGAACACCCTTAACTTAATGTTAATCCGTTTTAAGTTCTGCACCCTTACCACAAGTAAACGGCTTGGGTCGAATACCCTCAATGAAAAATCACATTCGCAAACCAAAACACGTCTTTATCGAATTACACACTCTAAAGCAAACACTACATACATCAAACTCCCACTCACAATTATACCATACCACAAACGCGCCGCTATAACACAAGTTACCGACATCAAACAAACAACATAGCATACACAAAGCATTTGTCACATTTACATAAAAAGTAATTAATGTACGGTTTATTACAAACTTAGAATCATCAGCAAATTGGAAGTATTAAAATAAACGGTTCTAAGTCGCCTCTTGGTCAGCATCCTTCACAGCCACGCCATCAACGTTCGCATCGGCATCCTCTGCCCCCTTCCCCGCATCCCCCTCGGGACGAGATTTTGCCTCATCCACAAGTACACCATCAACCACATCCTTGTTTACATCAAACCTAACGTCATTACCATCAACATTCTCATAGAAGAAGGCCGCTTGCCGCAAACCCTTCTGAAAGTCGTTTATATGCTCCTGGATAATACAACTCTTTAAATTCTCCATTTCCACCTCCAACCTGTCATGTTTCTCCTTCATCCCATCATAGTCGGCTTCAAGATCTGCAATCCAGCCCTTCAACTTCTCCTCTGAATCTAGGCATCGCACTCTCCATGTAGCCAGCCTCTTCCTTTCTTCTTCGCACTCCTCCTTCTCCTTCTTCCAGGCTTCCTTTTCCTCTGCATACTTGTCCACCTTTTCCTGTAGTTCTTTAACTTTCGTCTGACTCCCCTCCTTCAGCTCTCTCTAATATAAAGATCCAACACGCCGGCTCAATATCAACGTTTTGTTGCTATATTCGACCATAGCCTTCACCAAAGTGTTCGACTCCATGTTATCAATCAAAACGATCAGCGATTCCGGCATATTGATCTCGATATCCTTTTGCGCAGTCATCTCTGGAAGCTCAATCAATCCAGCCTTCGGTCCCTTTCCTCCACTTGACGATCCTAGCCCCATCAAGGCGGGTCGCACCTTCTTCACGTCCTTTCCTTTGCTTGGCCGGCAACTTCGCCTTCCTCTTAGTCCCATCATGCACATGCACGTCTACTAACGATTCTTGCAGGTTGGGAACCTCAGTGCTCCTAGCAGCTCTAGCCTTCGCTGCTTTCTCCTTTTGCAAAGCTTGGAAAAGTGTCAAGTTCTTCTTTCCCATCTGTGCCATATGTCCTACAACCCACAACATACAACCATCAGAATGCTCAAACATAAAATAACACTCAAAACTACAGAAAGATACCTTCAATATCCGCCACCTCCTTCTCGGCCACCGACAAATCCTCCCTCAAAATCACCTTATACCTCCAAGGGTTGCCGGTCCAGAAAAATGGGAACTTAGTATTGCCATCAGCAGTATAAAAATGTGAGCGACCAACTTGCTTTATCACCACTTTGAAGAACCCATCTTTAAAGTGTTTAAAGGATTGGGTAAAAGCATCTAGTCTATTAAAACCAAGCCGACTTATGAGCGACAACCACGTCGTCGGACTTCTCGGCCTCACAACAAGAAAATAAAGGAATGCCAGCGGAGACGGTTGCAAATACAATGCCATACACAGCAACCGGAACGCTTGCAAGTACGCCCAACTGTTCGGATGCAGTTGGGTGGGAGCAACATTCAACAACCGTAACAATCCCACGGTGAACTCATCAAACGACAGCCGTATGTGTAGTTATGAGAAGTGACACATGTACATATAAAAGAACTCCTCGGCAGCTCCTTCTCGGCCATGGCAGACACATTCCACAGCAGTTACCCTCTATGGCACCACTATATCTCTTCGGGCACCTTTCTCAAAGATTGGCGTACAATTCAACCACGACTTCAGTAACCGCAACCACTGAAATAGCGATTGTTGTGTTCGCACGTCTACCGCTACCCACTCGTACCCAGTCTTCACTGGCCAACTGCTTTCTGCCAACTCCTCAAGTGGATCTTCCCAAACCTCAACTACCCTCTCCATGGGGATCCTCCCTACATTTCGTATTTCCTCCCTATCACTATTATCAGCTCGACTACTCCCGCTACCCCCAGACCTCTCACTACTCGAACTCAAAAAGGAAACTCTATCACTACTACTAGACATACCTGATTCTTTTTAGGATGACGGAGGAGATAAGGAAGAAATCGGACAGCTCTAACGCACACGAAGTAACTGATCTCAGATTTTTTGCAAATGAAGTAATATGGGCGCACCACCAACAACATCTTCATTTATAGACATGAATTCCAAACATCACAACTCCTTCTTGCCAAAAGTCACAACCCATTCCAATCGTCACAAGGCACACCAAAAGTCACGAAGCATAAAAAATGACGGTGCAAAACCTCTATAGATTAGACTTCTGACACCCCTTCACCTGCCACAAACCTCTTTACACTTTTACCCTTAACATTATTCATCACACTTAAAGGCTAGGGGACTGGTGTACCATACCTAGCCGGTCTCGCTAACACGTCAACACATATCATCCTTCACCGCCATATATATATATATATATATATATATATATATATATATATATATATATATATATATATATATCGGCAAAGGCTGGGGGATTGGTGTACCACACCTAGCCGGTCCAACCAAATAATAATAATAAACGATCACCATATATACGCGGAACAAATAAAGTAACCGACCTAAGCCTAACCGGCCTAAGCCGCTAAAAGAGTAACCAGCCTAAGCCGACAGAAGAATAATAAGCGGCCTAAGCCGCTAAAAGAGTAGCCGGTCTAGACCGGCCACTCTGGAAAACTTAACGAAATCAAAGCACTTCTAAGATTCATCACGCCCACTCTGGAAAACTTAACAAAATCAAAGCACTTCTTAGAGATTTTGCTGACTTGAGCTTCGGAGTCCCTTCTGCAGGTAACCCCTCTCGGGTCCAAACCGATCACACCGAGATACCCATGAGCAACATGTATCAACCGGGAAGAAGCCTACTGAGGAGATGGCGGACCAGAGTAAGGTAATACTTGTGTCTAACATATCTTGTTTGTTCTCTGCAAGAACAATATGTATTCAGATAATCATGTCTTGAGTCGTAGTGTCTTGCTTACGAGTCTTCACATGCTTGGTTGATGTATGTATCTTTGGCTATAAAATTGTATGCAATGGTATGATAAATCATTTTTCTACTTTAGCTTACCCTTTCTTCTTATTTGTATGTTTATATGTGTGGTTTTCACCTTTTTCGATGATCATCAATTTATTGATGTGAGCAGATGCGAGAACTCCCCGTGCTCATCAGGGTGATGGAGGTTTCGCTGCTTAGTTCGTCTTTGGCCAAATCCTGCCAATCTTCGAGTTTCCTTTTTGGGTTGTAGCCCTTGTATTATTTTGCTATTGGTGTAACGTCCCATTTAATTTATAAAAGCAATTAAAGGAAACGCTACGCATAGATAGTAAAATAACGCAGTCTTGGGGTCTTAACGTCACCCCTACAAAACTAGGCACACCATGATGCCAATAGGATACAGTTGAAAGATCAACAGATGAAGTAGTTTACTAAGCATAAATAGTACATGGGCCCAAGCCCTAAAGAAAACCCATCAAGAAATAAAATCCAGTCAACACAGATTATGCAACAGACCTATCACCACCCTGTTGTCCGCGGGTGTTCTCGCATCTGCTCACACTAATGAGTTGATGATCATCGCAAGAGAGAGTACCACACAGCAGATCACACAACAACAAAAGTAGGGTAAGCTAAAGCACAAAAGATTTCATCCATTCAATCAAATATAATTTCATAATATCATGCACTCGATTCAACCAAGCATGTTATGACTTGTCAAGTAATACACTACGACTCGACCTGACTCATCTGGATACATATAACTTGGTCGGATTCAGCGAATGCTTTCACTTATGGTGGATACCTCTGCTCACTCCCGAGTTGCTCACCCCTGAGCTATGTGTTACAAGTGTTACAATAAATCAATTTCCCTCACCACAAGGTTAGCCCTTAGTGAATTTCAGGCCTCCTGCTACTCTCACCACAGGAGCCAGTCCGCTCTAGGTGAGACTAACTGACTCCTTAGAGTGTCAGGATGCAACCTTACCTTGAATCCTTACCTAGTTATACAGATGGGGCACCACCATGGACACCCACTAACAGGGGCCATGGAATTACGTCCCGACCACTAAAGCGCAACCCCGGAGGTCTCACCTAGAGAGCCCAAGGAATTACACGCTGACACGGACTAACAATCATAAATCAGCAGTATGAGAACATTAAACCATGTTTGCAATTTCATACCAACCCTTGGAATTAATTCCTCATACGTATCACATTTTGAATCCATACCATTGGTCATCGCCACCCAATGAGTCTAGGGCCTCATCTCATTTCAATAACATGTTACTTTAATTCCAATCCACCCATTCATTTCTAATGAAGGATTATCTTGTTTCCTTTTAGAGTTATGAATATGGTGAAGTTGTTTAAGAAAGCTTTTTGAAAATTCCCACTGGACATTAAGATAGCATGCTATCTAGATGTGAAGGTTCATTTCTCAAGCTCATGAAAGGAAGAAGAGAGTTGGATTCAAGCTTAAACACACACGGCAATAACAACACTAAAGAGCAAAATGAAAGAAGAAACAATAAAAATGGAAAGTATAGAAGATGAAGCATGGAAGAAGCACGCCACTCATAGGGGGGATCTAAGCCAACCAAGCCCTAGAGATGAGTGATGGTGCCGCCACTTGTAAGCAAGATAAGGCAAAGGTGAGTTCACTTCTAGGAAGGAGAGCTCACGAAAATTTAATGGTTGAAACACAATAGTTTAGAAACAAAATGATCAACCCTTTTACAAGACAAGGAGCACCCTTTAAAT
>Ga0214544_1010375_pt1 | contig 13740 bp, 9 predicted proteins | sample CNSS3metaG_FD_160074 | JGI IMG/M metagenome (GOLD analysis project Ga0214544, IMG submission 160074) | Root nodule microbial communities from cowpea collected in UCLA plant growth center, Los Angeles, California, USA - CNSS3 | ecosystem: Host-associated > Plants > Roots > Nodule | place: USA...
TTCAATCGCGCACACCACGTTCTCAAAGTCATCCGTTAGAGACCTCAAGATCTTCTCCACAACTCGGCTAGCAGGCAACGTCTCTCCATTTCTACTAAGTTTATTCGCCACAGTTTCAACCCGAGTAATGTACTCGGCTACTCCTTCTGTCTCTTTCATCTTCATGCTCTCCAAATTCGCCTCTAAGTGTTTGAAATCGCACCTGCTTCACTCGGTCATCTCCCTTATACGCCTTCTCCAATATGTCCCACGCTTCTTTTGAAGATTTTGCACTTGCAATCTTCTCAAAGCCAGACTCGTCCACAGCTTGGTACAGGATGTACAAAGCTGCCTTGTCCTTCACACGTGCGTCTTTCAGCACTTTCAACTGGGCATTTGACCAACCTGTAGTGTTGGCTGGTTCATCGAAACCATCTTCAACCACCTCCCAATTTTCTTGGGATCCAAGAAGGGCCTTCATTTTGAGACTCCAATTGTCATAATTGACAGCCTTTGTCAACTTGGGTAGGGAGACACTATTTGTAAGACTGGCCATCTCACTCTCTTTTTTCTCAAACACTTAGGTCTCTAGCTCTCTTTTCTCAAACTCTCTAGCTCTCTCTTTTTTCCACTCAAACACTCAAGCTAACTGGCTCTTGATACCACTTTGTTAGACAACAACTCTATAAACTTGTGAAAAAACTTTATTCACCTCTTGTTGTTGTTGTTGTTCTTACAATACATTATATTTATAGACCCACATTTCCTCATCATTGTACTCTCAACAGCTATAAACAACTATAAACGGCTATAAACGGCTAACTCATTAACTACCTAGACTCTAACGGCTAGTGCATTAACCACTCACAACGGCTAGTTTCTTACAACGGCTAGTTACCTATAGTGGTTAATACATTTAAGTTTATTAAAAACCCAACATATATCAACCTATCACTTTTAAATGTGAGTTAAAAGAAAATGATTACTTAGAAACGAGGAAAAAGGAAATAAGAAAATTGAGAGAGAACATATATTTTTTTAAGTATTTGAAAGAAAGAAAGGTTATTTCAACCAAAATATATCATCTACCTAAGCCGAAATGCTAAAATGGCAAAAGAATTCCGATGAAACTCATGAAAGAACTTCATGCTAAGCATCAAATAGGTTAACATAGTCATCAACAGTTCACAATAATTTGGAAGTTATCAAGGGTTGAGATTTACTCAGGCAGTTAGTTGATTAGTTAGGCAAATATCATTACTATAAATAAAAGCATCTTGGAATCTTTCAATATCCTTTTCTTATTATCATGTATTATTTCTTTGGAACATCCCTTTAGTTCTTGAACTATATAATGTTTGGCCTCATCAATTAGATGTGATTAGCATCTCTTCTCAGAATTCTGATACTTTGGATAATAACTTGAACTTCAGATTTAAAAGATGATAATAAATTTGCAAAAGAAAAAAAAATACAATGCAACAAAAAAATGTATACCCTAAAGGAAAATGAATAAATATATAAAAAAAATGAAAAAAAATATTTGTTGGCTCATAACATCTCTACATCCACTAATACAACATAAAAAAAATCCAGTTGTTAGATGATAGTGAGATAGCAAATGCTAGTGTTATCCCACTCATCCATATTGCTTCACAGGCTACCTCCCTGACTTGATCATTGAGGTATGCTTGGGGATGTCTGTGCTAGACAGTCCCACTATATCTCCTAGGTATAGAGCCGGCATGATTACACTAAGAACATTTGCAATGTGCTGCCCTTGTCCTCACCTTGACCCATGGCCTAGGAGGTATCAAACATAATTTGAGAAAGTACTTCGAAAATTAAATTAATTCAGATGGAAGCATAATGTTAATAGATTTGGATTATAAATGAGCCTATTCGATCTCGGTATTTATCAAATATACAGATTATGCTCTCAGCTTCTTCACATTATCAGTTGTAAAAGGCAAACAAAGAGCTTTATGAGAAATGGTACATGATTCTTAATATCTCTTGCGTCTTATTGACTCGTTGTCCCACAATTGATACATATGTAGTAGACAGAAAGAAAACAAAGTACAGGTAACTTAGTGAAAATTGTCATCCAAAATCAAGTTCGAAATTGTTCAGCAATTTTTAAAAGACTGTAGGTTTCAGCATCTGGTCTAGCTCCCCCAAGAATCATTCTTTTCAAAAGATTTGGATCATAAATCTTAGCTTTTACATAAGCCTTAATCAAGGTATTATATACAAAAGTATATCTACAATACTTTGCTTTATGAAATTCTTCAAACAATCTCTCAACATTTTCCACATCACCTTTTTCAGCAAAAATCTCAACAATTGAAAGAGTGGTCTCCAACCACGGGGTTGAATTTCTAACCCTCTTGCTAATTGTCAAACGCAAACCCAAATCTAAGGTCTTTAAAGCTTGCTCTGCCATACCAGATCTCAAGCAGCCCAGAGCAAGTTGACGATAAGTTATGGCATTTGGTTTACACCCATTTGCCTTCATATCTTTGTACAGTCTAGCTGCTTTGTCGACAAATCCATGCTTGCAGTATACAGAGATCATTGAATTGAATTGCTCTACAGATTTCAATCCTTTGGATGATTTCATTTCTAACCAAATTTCTTCAGCTCGGTTTAGCTGTCCTATTCTACCAAATGCTTCAATGGCTAGCATGTAACTTTTAGACCTAACGGAGGGGAGTTCTTGAATGATGTTCCAAATTCTTTCCAGCTCCTTTTGGTTCCCTAGATACCCATATAACATAAGTAGGACATCCAATGTTGACCAGTTATTCCCTGTAATAGACTTCTCCACAGCTTCCACATATGCTTCAGTTGCAGTATATAATCTGGCCACTGCATGAGCAATAGCCAAAATGCAGTAAGATATTTCATTTGGTTCAACCTGTGCTTCTTTCATACGACAGAAGACCTTCAACAAATTCTCAAGATTATGTTCACTGGCCTCTATTTTCATCAAAATATTGTAGGTGGACACGTGTGGGGGAACTTTATCAGCCTTCATTTGGGTGAGCAACTTGGGTATCAACTTCTTGCGCCCTGGCGAGGAATGAAGAATTATGAGACGGTTGAAAACCAAGTGCGAAATGGGAAACCTCAATTCCCTCATTCTCTTCATGTACTCAAGTGAAAGCCTTATGACACCCTTATCCAAGCATGCAATCACTAGATTGTTGTAGAGCAACTCATTCTGAAACTCAACCGGAATTCGGGAGAACAGCTTTTCACCATGTGAAATCCCATGAAGCTTAATCGTAAACTCCACAAGATAAGAGTAATCCAGTTCCCTAGGCCTGTAGGGTCTCTCCCTGATCACCCATTCCATCACCTATCGATCAACACATAAACGGTAAAACCTTCATTATATCTACTCTATCAAGTATCAACAAGCAATACCTTTACCATTCCACAACATTTAAAAAAGAAAAATCCAACATTGCTTAAACTTAAATGGTTACATTCACTCACAATTGAGGGACCAGACTATTACTACATACATAACTGACCTGAAGGGCACGTTTGTTCTTGTTGAGCTTCCTGAGCCGGTTAATGGAGTGAAAGACGTCACCGCCGTGAACGGGGAAGCCATCTCTCATCCAACTGCGGAAAGCAGAGCCAACGGATTCTTCTTTGGGGAGTCTCTCGATTCTCCGAGACAGGGAATCCTGGTTTTGTGTCGCTTGAGCACAGAACAGTTTCAAGGTAACAGTGCCACAAGGTGTTCGACGTATTGACTGAACCAACCACTGTCGTGCGAAGAAGCCTGTCACACTTCGCATGCTTTTGCTTATCATCCTAACCCCAAATAATCATATAAGGTTGCACCAGTTTGGTGCTACAACTCGTTCGAGTATGGAAGTTACTTGAAGCTTACAAAGGCACGGGCATGCGCATAATGTATGTGAAAAACAACCGAAGAACTCTGAATCCTAAATAACATAGCCTGACAACATCTCCAATCAAAATTACCTACAAAATTGTTATTTTAGTGAATATACTCAACATGTGAGCTACTTAACTTTAGAAAGAGATATCTATTTAAAAATTAAGAAATTAGTTATACAAATAATGTTCGTTAAAATACTCTTATGTTTATTTTTTTCTTTTTTACCAAAATCTTAATTTTATTAGTTTCAGTTAGATCCACATTAAAAATGTAACTTAATAATAATTAAGTTTTTTTTAGTATGGAACTAACACATGTGTCGATCCTCATTTTTATTTTATTTTTTTATTTAGAAAAAATTAAAATATATTTTACATAAACTTTATTTAAATTTTATTTTGAAATTATAAATATATAGATAGATAAATTTATATTCGAAATATTTGTATATCATTATTTATCAATGATTTCTATACAAATTTTAGAATTGATTTAAAAATAATAATTTTATAAATTCAAATCTAAAATTTTAAAACAATTTTATAAGAAATTAAAATAAATATATATAAAATTTTAATTTTAAATAAACTTCGTATTTTTAAAATATTTAATTAAAATATCAGTTTTAATAAAAATAATTATAACATTATATAAAAGTTAAATTAATTTGGTCCAAATTTGGAGCGCATAAAATTGAAAATTCATAAAAAAATTTAAAACTAAAATCAAATCAAATTAACAAATATAGGTTCAAATTGAGATTCATATAATAATTTGACATGTGTCATCATATTAAATTGACATGTGACACACTATAAACGTAACACGTGGCATAATTTAAAAAAAAAATAAATAAAGAAAAAATAAAAATAAATAAAAATAAAAATGAGAAAAAATGAGAAACAAATACATTATAAAGATGAGGACCTAATTGAGGGTAATAAAAATATGAGGAATAAATTAAGATTTGAAATAAAAACAAAGATCAATGAAGTATTTTAACCGATAATGTTTTACCAGATTTAAACAATTTATGTGTGAAATTTATTTTAAAATTATATTTACTTTTAAATATCTCGTGTAAGTAACCACTTAAATAGAAATGTTCTTAGACAGTTTTATCAAATCTAGAACTCTAAACTCAGATGTGCAAAATGAAATGACAACTTTAACTTTCAAACAATTTCAGTGTTTGAATCCAACAAAAGATGCATATTCACACTTGAATATTAAATTCTAAGATATTTTCTGTTCTGGCTTAATTTATTATATTTGATTTCTAATTACCTTAACACTCTCAACAATAGATAAGCAAAACTTGAAATTATTACCTCCTTAAAAATATTCTATTTTATTTCTCATCTTCATATTAATTTAAAGAAGTTGAAAGTCGAATTAAAAAAAGACAATACTTATCTTTCTTAAAGTTAACATTAAAAACCTCAAAACCTAATTTGATTTGAAAATTTCATCAAGTGCTGTCTATACTAACACAGTACAAGGACATGAAATCTCCAAGGTGTAAGCAAAAACACGTCCCTCATATGTTATTTACAAGATAATAGGCCAATGACCAAAATCCACGAGGAACTTTACATGACATATACCAGACAAGCTTATTTATAAGTTAATATACATATGAATCTTATTCGCATGAAAAAATCGACATGGAGCTGAAATGCACAGGAATCTATATTCCACGGCATATTATTGTGTTGTCCCTTTTGTCATCTTCATCTTCACCTTCTACAATCAATACAATCCAAGCTTCTTTCCACTCTGTGAAACTTGTGGATCAGGTAGGAGAATTTCCTGAACAGAACCATGGAGTACCTAATCAAACAGACTTCATGAGAAGATAAACTCATCAAACAGATCATCCATTATCATCTCTTCTAGTTCAAGTGCTACATACTCCTCTTCCTCTTGAAGGATCATCCACCCTCTTCCTTTTGCCAAATCACGACCCACAACATCATCTAATGTCTGATCTAGCTCAGGTCTCAAGGTCGTGTATGAATTAACACTATTCCACACTTCATGCAGAAGATAGTGCCCTTTGGGCATTGCATGGAGGCGGGGGTTGAAGGAGAACGGTCTTGGGAAGTAAGTTGGTGACCTTCCATAAATTTCGAGCAGCACCTCGTTCACCAAGTTAAAAATGAGTTGGTGATCATAAGGGTTGGTTGTGTCTTCTTCAGAGGGTTCTATTTCATGGCGCAAACTCGCTTCCAAATCTTTGAACAAGGATGGCTTTAGTGGCTGGTCTATTGTGTATCGCATCTGAGTGTGCTCATTTCCCAAGAATCCCGAATATTCAAGAACATTTTTTACATATTTGAAATTGGAAGGGTAATCTGTATCTTCAGCTGTTATTCCACTTGCATTTCTGTTGGATGAAGACTGTGGCCATACACTTCCTTTATCTGATAAATCAGCTTCCAATTCGTCCAATGTAGAGACTTGGGTGTACAAGTCTGTGCCTGAAATGATAATGACCATGACCAAACCAGTCAGAAATTGGTCAATTACCTCTGTTGTAATTCATATCACAAATATTAAAAGGAGGAAAAGTGAGTGCAATATTTCATTCAATGTTTTTGTTTTACTTAGAATAAAAAACAGTTTCATGATACATGACTTCTCAAAGAAATACTTAGTCCCATGTATCTTAACATAAATTTCGTACCTTCTTCGTGGCTGGTTATGTTGTCCTCGCAGCTAGTTTCTAGAGTTGCCATCACCTCCCTGCTGAGATAGGCAGTCATATTACTCATTTCCTCTTTTTCATCCCCCACTTCTGCCTCATCCATGTCCTCCTTTTGGTCACAGGTAACTTCATCAATTTTCTCCAAAGCCTTATCTGTTTCCACAATCTCAACCTCTTTAAAATTATCTAGTGATTTGTCCATCTTCAAAGGAAGACTCACTGATTTTCTATGAACACGATCATAAGTTTCCTCGGTATTCCCTACATCATTTGCATCAAAAAGTGCCTCTTGTACAATGAAGCCTAAAGTCTCGAGATTAGGCATAGACAAATTGCTTCTTGAAAACTTAGGAACATGTGCACTCTTGTGGATCCGATCCTCGTGTGTCAATTTTAAGCTTTTAGACTTTGAGCTTTGCCACTTAGCTTCTTTGCTGAAGCTTTTCTCGAACAACTGAGTATATCTATCCAATGATTCATTCAGAGAAGATGTTCTCCGCATGAGCCGGGCATCATGTTTGTTGGCATCATAATCAGAAGCTTTAGTTTCATTTGAGCTTTTGCTCCTTTTGTATTCTTGAACCACGCCATCTTCTAAAGATTGTGAGATCTCTTCCTCATTATTGATAATGCTATATTCAGGTGAAGCTCTGCGTTGGATAGCTTCAGCAGGAGTTTGGTTACCACTTTTTCTGAATTCCACAAGAGCATGTTTTATCTTCTGCTTTATAGCTTTAAATTGATGAAGAACCAACTGATTCCACCCTCTGTGATTTGATTCCTGAGAAGACCTTGAAGAAATGATTGCTTTCTGTTTCACGGCACTATCAACACCAATATCACTCACCAAAGTTCGTGGCTTCTCGTAAGAAGCATCTTTCACAAAACTGGACCTTGACATGTTTGATTCCTGCGTAACAGCAAACAATTTTTCTCCCTTTGGATAAATTTCGTTTTGCTTGTGCTTTAAGGACCTAGAGCTAATGTTCCTCATCTGTGAAGTTGAGGCTAAAGGAAATGAGCCACATTTTGTCAATCTTGCGTTGGTTTGGGAAGGTTGATGGAGTTTTTTCCCACTGAAGTCCATGTCTCGCAGAAATTTAAGTAATAAATCCTTCTCCACCCTAAGAAACTCAAAAACATCAGAATGTTTCTCAAATTTATAGGAAATGTCTCCATTATGCTTGTTTGTTTCCGTAGGCCTATGATTAAGGTAACCTTCTGTTGTCTTGCCATCTTTTTCCACACGAAGTTCATACTCACTACTGGCCTGGTTTTTCCTCGAGTAGTCCATGGTATCTCTGCCTTTGAAGTTTTCTTTGTTAAACTCTTTCCCAGTTCGTGTTTCCTTTTGGTTATATTTGGGAGAACTTTTGCTAGCTGCATGCAATTTTTCGCTGTGCTGTTTGACCTGTTATTTATGAAAGACATAATTACTATATTATATATACAAATATATCCTTGTTAAATATGAGACCAATCTATAGTTGTTTGTGGCCACCTCCTTAAAATAAGAGAATAAAGTTTTCAACTTACGAGAAGGGGTTCTGCTTCCGTAACCCCATCTTGTTGGTCTTCAAGTCGGTTATACAAAATGGTTTTTTTCTTATCTGCAGTAAATTTAAAGAGCTTGTTAAGTATGTAAAGTCATTGACAGAAGCAAAAATTTGTCTTGAACAAAATAATTTTTTAGAAGAATTAGTTGAAAAAGTGAATAATTACTGAGGGAGTAATCTGTAGCATATTATGCATTTACACGTTTTGTTGGTTCCTTTTAAGGCAAATACAGAAGCACAGTGGGTTCCATGTCATGTATTAAGCCAAATGCAATGTTCCATTTAGAAATAGAAAAATAACCAAAACTCAAGCAATGATGAGTGAGAGAACCAAGATTTGCTGTCAAATTACTTACATGTGGCATGTCTTCTCCTTTTGTGGGGAAACACCTTTTTTACGCGCCAACGATGGTAATCAAGAATTTTAAGCATGCCCCACATGCATCCTGGATTATTGTCCTGAATTTGAATAGCGGTCTGGTCGGAAGAAATCAGGTCCTTTCCCATTACTCTTGTTCTCTAGTTTTTGAATCCACTCAAGTCTTATTCAATCTCTCCCACCAGGCCCTGTCTCGCAGAACCTTCATTAAAAATATAAAGAAAAACATGTTTATATCACAGACACAGAGCATAACCGAACACGAATCCCAATCTCAAATTCAGGATTCTTTTCTACTTTCCTAAATAACCAACCACATCAGAATATGTTCTCTAACCTTGTTCTTCGATCTTCCCCTGAATATCAACAACAAATAGCCGCCGGAAGTTCCCAAACCTCTGTTGAAACAACAATATAACAAAGAAACGGAGATTAAGAAACTGAAATTCCCCTTCACATCTAAATTAACTTTTAAGGTTAAATTGATCATCAAAATTCATCATCAAACATTCATACCTCCTGCAGCTATTTGCTATACTTACTTATAAATTATAATTATCCCCATATTCATACACACAAACACCGTTAGGACACATAAGTGGCACATACCAAACAGAGCAGAAAACAATAAGAAAACAAGATATTGGACTGCAACCTGAAGGTTCGTCAAATTCATTCAATTCAAGCAAAACCGAAACTCTTACCCATACTTTTCATAACGATTGAAACATGTAACAGAAACATGAGAACATGCATCCAATCAATATAAGAAAAAAACAGAAACAGAGATAGAACTTGTAACGTGAGAAACAAAGTTAATCAAAACGAAAATCTCTACGTTTAGTGAGACTCTAACCTCTGACAGGTGAAGAAAAAGAGAGTTGGCAGAGTTAGAGAATAAGGACGGCGCAAAAAGGTGTGAAGCAGTTTGATGAGAATAAGGTGGCAGAAGCATAAAAGAGGAAAAACAACGACAACTAAAGTAGAAGTCAACTTTGTATGAATAGGTTATTATTATTAGTATGGTGGGTGGCTGCTGAAAAACTTAGGAAAAAGCGAAGAAGAAGAAGAAGGAGCAGAAGGAAGAAAGGTTGTTAAGGAATGGAATGGAAGTGATGTTTGGAGAGGAACTGAATGCGCGCAAAACTGGTCTTCTCTTATGCTATCTCTCTCTGACTATGACCAAACAACAAAGTCTGCTATGCGTATTCTTAATAAGGTGTAAAATATCGTACAATTTATTTTCTTTGATCATCATAAAGTAAATTAAATACACCTTTCAAGTTTGGTTTGTAGTGTGCAAACATTATTCCTCACATCAACAATTACAAAATAAACCTTCTAAATATGTTTTTTATTTCTAATTGTAAAATTAGGATTTATTTATGTCTCAAAATTATTATATTATAGTATGGGTAGTTAAACTTTAAAAATAATAAAGGTAACATTTTTAATCCTACGTTAATTTTTTTTTTCAAATAAGGTTTTAGACTAATATTTGATATCTTAACAAATTTTAATATTATTAAATTAGAATAACTATATCTATTTATTTTTTAAAATTTGAGATTATAATATATTAAAATTTAGAGTGTAAACAAGTTCTAATTTTATGTTCAAATTTATACACTACAAGTATATTTAACCAATTAGATATAAACTGAATTTAAGTCGTGTGGCATAGAAAATCACTTAACAGAAGACAAATAAATCACAATTCATGATATAATAAGAATTGTTAATAAGTCTTTTATATATTTACAAAGCAATGTATTATTGACTGAGCAAGTCAAAATAGATTATGTGTAAAAGAAACGTCAAAATAGACTTGTAGTTTTTTTTTTTTTTTTAATCAAGTTGAAGTTAACATTGTTTTGTTAATTATGAACTTACGAAAATTGATTATTGATATTAACAATATTGTAATTTTTAAGGAATTCTCTCTCACACAAGTTGAATTGGTATTAATTAGTTTTAATCTATCAATAGAATTGTTAAATATTCAAATGAAATGTTATATGTTTAATAAATTTGTATTCCATTTATTATGTTTACTATATAATTTTATTAAAGGTTATTATATGTTAAATTAAAATATTCAACAAGTGAAATAAACATATTATGGATATTTATATAGAGAAAATTATGGTTATTTATATAAAGAAAACTATGCTTATTTATATAAACATATTAACAACACTATAAATTAAATTGGGGTTTTACAAGAAGATATTTGTATCATCTTTACCATTATTTAATAAATTATCATAATAAAGTAATATCTGTAAAAGAAGAGATGTATGTTATCTAATAAATTACCATGATATACATTTGTATCATCTTTGCCTCTCTTATCAATGGTAACAGAATAATAACCTTATAAGATAGAGGAGACAAGAATATAACTATATTATTATATATTTTATTAATTTCATAATCACCTAATCAATGATATATATGACTTCATAAAAGTCACATTTAATAAATAAACATATATAACTAGTATCCTACTGTCTTCTTTTGTATTTATTTCATTTTTAAAACACAAAAAAAAAACAATTTTACAAGTAATAAATATAAGTAAAGTATGAGATTGTTCCATATCATTTTGTGGAGTTTCAAATTAAAAGTTATACAGTAATAATGACTTGTTACTATATATTTAAACATTTATTAATATTACTAAATTAATTATATATTCTATACATATATTTACACATAACATTCAAAGATAAAAAAGTAACAAATAAATTACTGCTCATATTCATAATTGATATATTAGATTGCATTACATTTCAATCTTTTTATTGAACATTTTTTCTAATATTTTTTTAAAATAATAATATATGGTTTTCAAATGTATATGTGCGTGATAAATTTTGTATTATTTATTTGATTGTTGTAAAATAATTTTTGTGATATATAGATTCAGAGGAAAAGTAATAATTTTAATATTTTTTTTCTCTTTATTAAATTCAATTTAAATATGTTATAATTACTAAATATAATATTTGTCTCCTATTCACGTTTATCTATTTAATAAATGCCATTATTAATATTACATATAAAAGTCAGATTGCTGATACATTCAAGTATACTTTACATTAATAGTCTTTAATATATAGTTGATATTTGTGTTAAAGTCTTTTTTTCCCCTTCTCCTCCCCCTATCTCTATATTTCTATTTCTTCATAGTTTAGTCAATTTAAATTACATTTTTTTTAAAATGTATTTTCAAATATACTTTTGAATTTAAAATAATATCTAAAACAATTTTTTTATTAAACTATAAAGTAACTTTTAATTATTAAAATATCAAATATTAGTAAAATATAAAATAACTTTTATAAAAATATATGATTTTTATTGTATATATAATTTTTTTTATTATAAATAATTATTTAAAAGAGTAGTTACTAATAAAACAAAATTAAAAAAATAATTTTTTATTATAAATAACCATTTAAATTTTAAAAGGTAGTTCTTAAAAAGGTAAACCTAGAAAAAAAATATACACAGTAAAAGATTAATCATTTTATTAATAGTATAGATACACGCATTCACTGTTAGAAGTCACATATTGAATCAGTATAATTATCTATAAAATTTAATAGTATTTAAAAGTGATTATTTAAATATTTATATACCTATCTTGAACTGTATTTTGCTTGAAAAAAAAAATTATATATATATAGATATAACAAGATAAAACTTAATTTAAAACTTGATCAGTGAACAAGATAACTCATATAAGAAGTGGTTACTTGTTCAAATCAACAAACTTAACAATGGAGAATAAGCATTTAAAAAATGGATATATATATATATATATATATATATATATATATATATATATATATATATATATATATGACAACAAGTTGCAAAATAAACTATGAACGGACCCATGATTGGTTTAGTACGTGTCTTGTTCAAGCAACTTTGCCACCAAACAGTCAAGAATCTGTGACTTGTTCAACCAAGAAGTAATGAAAACGATACAGATATAACTCAGAAAACATGAACAACCAAACTCATTAAACTCATTAATATAATCACTGGAGCAAGTGGATTTTTTAACAATTTTTTTCTTTTAAAGGTTTTTTCTATATTGCTTCGTTTATCACAAAGCATGTTTGCTTGAATTTTTGTGAGAATAAGAAAACTTTGATATATATATCTGATGAATCTAGAAAGACCAGCAATATCAATAAAATATAAATTTAATTAAAAAAAAGAAAATCATTTTTAACCTAAAATTTTAAGGTGTAGTTTTATGAATTTTTTTCAACTTTCATAATTTTACTCTATGTAAAATTTAAATTCACTTAGATTAAAAAATATAATACAAGAGACTGCTTCACATACCAAAATAAAGAAAAATTCCAAGTATTAATGTGTGTTGCATAATTATGTGAGTGTTCTAGATTGAAAAGAACCCAAAAATAGATTTTTCTAGAGCTTAACTGAATTTGAGATATTATGGTGAGTATTGGTGGTTGAAATTTTACATGTTTGTTTTCTGAAGATAGTCAATTTTCAAAACTAGATTTTGCTCCGTGTAGACCAAGACATCATTTGACTGCTTCAAAGTTCAAACATTTTCTGCTTTTTGAAATGAATTTTCAATGTCTTTACATGTAAATTGGTATTCCTGAACTTAAAAGAAAAGGTTACAGAAATTGAAAGACTCAAAAATGGATTATCTTATTGTCTGTTCCTCAAGAGTCAAGATGTTTTGTCTTCTTGATGACCCTGCTATAGGTTTGACACCCTCTTTACAAGAAAAAAAAAAAAATTCGTAATTTTTTTCCAATGGTAAAAATTAGGAAAATGTAAAATAAGATTACTTGTATGATGTAAAGAAGAAGAAAAATATGTTTATTTTAAATATGTTTTTACTTTTTTTAAAAATTCTATGGTGACTTTTGATGCGACAGAAATCATAAGGTGGAATAAGATATAATTATTTTAATATCTAACAAAACTTTAATATATATATTTTAATTTTTAATCTTTCTTTCCTTATAAATATAAATATTAACTTTTTCTAATGACTAAAATATTTCTAAAATTAGATTATCAAATAGTACATCTGATATAAAAAAAAAAAAAAAAATTTTTCTTTTTTTTAATTTAATAAATAAAAAAAAAAAGGATTTTATTTTTTTTTTTTGTTTTGAAATTTTTTTTT